>Ga0316206_1001283_pt1 | contig 23629 bp, 19 predicted proteins | sample 6monthpyrite_MG_FD_204942 | JGI IMG/M metagenome (GOLD analysis project Ga0316206, IMG submission 204942) | Microbial mat bacterial communities from mineral coupon in-situ incubated in ocean water Damariscotta River, Maine, United States -... | ecosystem: Environmental > Aquatic > Marine >... | reverse complement strand
GGCTTAAATCCCATAAAGGTACCAGATCGGCCACAGGAATTATCGGAAAATTATTCAATTGGCTGCCTATGTTGAGCCACAATACGAGAAATTGTTGCTTCACTAACTTTATAAAGCCTTGCCATATCAGCTCCTGATTTTCTCATCGAAATGACATTATCAGCAATATCCTCACGCTGATTTTTATTCAGCTTTGGTCTTCGTCCTCCGATACGACCTTCCATGCGAGCAGCATCAAGCCCTGCCTTTGTGCGTTCACGAATCATTTCACGCTCAAATTCTGCAAATGACCCCACCATCTGCATCATCATGCGTCCTGCCGGTGTTGTGGTATCAATAGATTCTGTCAGAGATTTAAATCCTGCTCCTGCTTTATCAATCTTTTCCATAATTACAAGCAAGTCTTTCAGTGATCGGGAGAGGCGATCAAGTTTCCAAACTACTATTACATCTCCCACTCGTAGCTGATCAAGCATGTTATGCAAAACAGGTCTGTCCCAACGTCCGCCAGAAGCAGTTTCTTCAAATATTTTTTCTACCTCAGCTTCTTTAAATGCCTGAAGTTGTAATTTATTACTTTGATAATCTCCTTTAGAAATACGACTGTATCCAAAAATCATAATCTTACCCTTTTATAAATGGCCGTTTGTACAAGCTTTTTAAAGTGATGGTATTTTAGAGGTTTTTGGCTTGCACAAATCTATTTCATATTTAAATTGAAAGGTAATGTGTTTTTGTAAGATATAAAAGAACAAAAAGAGGTAATGCCATGTCAAGAATGAAAATACTAAGTCCAACTGAAGTAGAATCTTTCGATAATCCGCCAATCTTTAATAGCGAGGAGAGAAAGAGATTTTTTAATACATCATCAAAGCTAATGAAGGCAGTAGATAGTTTACGCACCCCGTGTAACAAGATCGGTTTTCTACTTGCATGCGGATATTTTAGGGCAACTAAAAAATTCTTCTTAACCCATTCATATCATAAGCAAGATATTGAGTATGTCGCTCGTATAATTGGATTAAGCGAAGAATATCAATTTGAGAACTATGCGAACCGCAGCCACCGTAGACATGAAATAATGATACTAGATTATTTCGGCTATAAACGTTTTGATAATGAGGCTATAAACTATATTACACAAGAAATATCAATGATGGTTTGTATACAACTAAAGCCTAAACTAATTTTTTGGCGTTGCGTGGATATTCTTATAAATAATCATTATCAGGTGGCTAATTATGACCGATTATCAAAGATAATTCTTACTTCCTGCAATCAGCACAAACGTGAATTAGTAACGATTATTGATCGTGAATTGACTCAAGATATACGTTCTTTATTGGAGAGTCTATTTAGTCAAGAATCTGAATATTCACGCTATAAACTAACCTTGCTAAAGAAATTATCTCAATCTACAAAACCAACTAAAGTCAAAGAGCGGGTGGATGATCTACTTTATCTTAAAGAACTTTACGGTCGGATTGAAAAAGTGTTATCAGCTCTAAACCTTAATCATAACGGCATCAAATATTATGCAAATAGTGTTATTAAGTCTGATATATTCCAGCTTAATCAACGCTCACCTGAAGATCGTTATATACATGTAATAGCATTTATTTCGCATCAATATTACCGTATTCAAGATAATCTTGCTGATGTTCTATTAACAGTAGTACAGTCTTATCAAAATAGTGCAGCAAGAGAGCATAGAGACTGGTGCTATGAAAACAGAAAGATATACGATCAATCCCTAAAATCTTTCTTGGACTCTATAGACAGCAGGTTTTCCGGCACATTCTCTGATATGCGTAATGTAATTGATAATACACGCCTAACAAATGCAGAAAAAATAATGCAGTTCGGTAAATTGTTAGATAGTTCCGATAAGGTAATGGAAGCAGGCGAAGAGTTAAAGCGATCTCTAGGTCATCTAAAAGATAACAAACATTACTTTGATATATTAGCAAGCAGATCTATTCGTCTTCAAAATCGTATAAGCATGATTGCTAAATCTCTAGATTTTCAGGCAGAGTCGGGAGCAGAAAAACTTATGGAAGCTATCGAATATTTCAGGGCAACAGATGGGAATATTACAAAAACCGCACCCAGTAACTTTTTAGAAACAGTGCAACATTCTGCTGTCTATGCAAATGATACATTTCACGTCTCGCTATATAAGGTGTTCCTGTTTATACACATCGCATCAGCTCTAAAATCAGGAACAATAAACCTAAAACATTCCTATAAATATCGTCCTCTTGATGATTACTTAATTTCTAGGGAACGATGGCAGAAAGAAAAGAATACCCTTATAGAACGAGCTGACCTTCAGGACTTTACTAGTACAACTCAATTACTAAAGATACTGGATAAAGAACTCTATCAACAGTATCAGACAACAAATCAAATATATTCCGATGGCAAAAACCAGCATCTCAAAATTGGTAATAACAAGAAGTTCATTATTACGACACCAAAACAAGAAGAGAAGGAAGACAATATAGCTCTGCGACCATTCTTCCCAGAACAACAATTTGTGCCGATTACAGAGATTTTATCTACTGTTAACCGGCATAGTGACTTTTTGGAGGAATTCCAGCATTGGCAGCAACGCTATACAAAAAATAGAGTTACAGACAAGGTTCTTTATGCAGGCATTATTGGTAAGGGGTGTGCCATTGGAACGCCCAAAATCGCACGCATCTCCAATCAGATAAATGAAAATAATTTAAGTAATATAATAAACTGGTATTTTTCTCTGGAAAACATACAAGCAGCTAATGATCGTATCATCGGTTTATTGGACAATATGGAATTACCCACTATTTATAAGCGATCTAAGGAAAAGCTGCATACTGCCAGTGATGGTCAAAAATTCACAGTACGCAAGGATTCCCTGAATGCCAATTATTCCTTCAAATATTTCGGTAAAGAACAAGGTGTTAGTGCCTACACTTTTGTTGATGAGCGAAATCTTCTATGGCATTCGCTTGTTTTTAGTGCAGCAGAACGAGAAAGTGCCTATGTGATAGATGGTCTTATGCGGAATGACGTAGTCAAATCAGATATACATTCAACGGATACACATGGATATAGTGAAGCAATCTTTGCCATCACATATCTTCTGGGCTTTTCCTACGCTCCACGCATCAAAAACCTAAAGAAACAGGCACTCTATATATTTAAAACCAGAAAGAAGTCAGAACATAAAGAATGGAATATTATTCCTGATAAATATGTTAATACTGATAATATAGAAGAAACTTGGGATGATATTTTGCGTTTGGTGGCAACCATAAAATTAAAGGAAACTACAGCCTCTGAGATATTTAAGAGGTTAAATTCTTACTCCAAGCAACATAGAGTTTATCAGGGTCTGAAGGCTTTTGGTCAGATCATTAAGTCTCAATTTATCCTTCGCTATCTTGATGATGTTGAATTGCGTCAATCTATTGAGAAACAGCTCAATAAGGTAGAACTGGCGAACCGCTTCACCAGAGCTGTTGCAGTGGGTGATCCACGTGGATTTGTTCATGGAGAAAAAGAAGAACAGGAAATTTCAGAAGCGTGCAACCGCCTGATCAAAAACTCTATTATTTGCTGGAATTACCTCTACCTCTCCAGCAGTCTCATCCGCCTTGAGAAACAACCGGAACAACAAAAGAATCTACTGTCTGCTATTGCTAACCATTCTGTAATGTCATGGGCACATATCAACCTGCTTGGAGAATATGACTTCTCGGATGAAAAGTTGCAAGATTCTTTCGCAATAAAGTCACCAAAATTACTTAAATAAAAAAGGCTAAAAATGGGAATAAGAAAAGATATATACACAAGAGATAGTACTATGTTAACAATATTCCTGTGGCCGATCTGGTACCTTTATGGGATTTAAGCCCAGCTTATATTTTTCTATTGTTGATTATTTTAATAACTTGTTTATTTAGTCAATATATAGGTTTTTATACTCATGATGACCAATTCAAGCGCATAAAATCCTATATTTTCTGCGCTTGAATTTTGAATACGGCTATATGGCTACCTCAAGGTCTGCAATGATTTGCTGTGGCTAAGAAATTTTGAATATTTTCGATTACTGGTATTCTCCCACTGTCGGTAAACCAGTTGATATCCATTAATAAAGTAACTCTTCCTTTTCCGGAAACTAGATCCCCACAATTCCAAACGCCACCAACAGGAACGCCATTTCCTCCGGTAACGAGTATATTAGGATTACTAATTTCTCCTAATCCCCCCATACCACCAGGGCTGTCTGGCGACCAGAAAGTTAGCTGGTTAGGTGTGTCATCGATATTGCCAGTTGCATTAGAATTAAATGGGTAACTTCCGGAGATATCGCCCAATCCCCCGACTTGAACTCCTGTATTAACTATAATCTGGTTTAATAGCAATTCAATGGAATCATTGAGTGTTTCACAGCATCGTCGTTCACCCGTTAAATGTAGTCCTCGTCTAAGTGCGACAAATTTGCTGAGACGGTTACGTTCGTCTGCTGTTAACGCGCTGAATATATCAACGTGCCAAATTATTCCATATGGGGATAGATCTATGGGTAGTGAATCTGTAAGGGTTACAGAGAATCCGAGCGATGTGAGGTCATTTACGAGAGTGATTCTTTCACTTCTATTACCAAAGACGAGGATTTGTTCAGGAGTTGCGCTAACTTGAATAACACCGACATCCGTTATATCTCCCGCTACTGGTGGTATAGAATCAGAACTTCCTGTTTGTGGCGTTCCACCAGGCAATAATAATTCAGTTTCTGCAATGATGTTTCCTAATATTGTTGGTACATCTGCAAATGTAAACTGTCCATCAATGCTAGTTTGAGTTGCAAACATATCGGAGTTTTGTATAAGGTCACTAGGCGATACAATGCTAGTCTCACCACTAGGTGTCGTTACAGTTAATTGAAGTTCTGCATCATCGACACCTTGGAAATACTCAATAACAATTAGCTTTGTTCCGGCTGATAAATGAATAGTTCCCTCGTCTTCTGTGAATTCTCCAGTTCCAATAACCTCAACAACCTGTGTTCCATCAATAGTTAGTCTTGCGCCATCATCTGCACCTACTTTAAAAGTGAATGCGCCAGAGGCGGGAAGCTGGATTTGTCCCGTAAAGCGAGCTGAAAAATCAGGTGATAAATCAACCCCAAAAGTATCCAGGCTCAGTGTATTGTTTGGGTTTATGAAATTTATTGCTGAGATTAATTTAGTAACGTCAGGAGTGCGCCCAGCAAGGTCGGGGAATGTGGTTAGTTGGTTATTAAAGTCGAAAAACTCGCCTTTGAGGCCACTTAATTTAATTGCTATATCAGCGTTAGCGACGGGAACTAGATCAATATCGACGACTGAACCTTCGACAGTAGTCAGTGCATCTGTTATGACAGAAATCGTTTTACTTGTAGTTGCGTTGTTGCCGGAACTGTCCATGGCATTCGCTTCAAACGATAACGTATCGGTTGAATATGGAACTGTGAAGAGGAATTCATAGGGAGGTGTTAATATTGTGCCGATGTTAACATCGTTAACAAACCCTGAAACTTGAGAGACCAGCCCATCATCAGTGGCTTCTACCTTTAATTTTATGGTTTCTCCTTCGGTCAATGTGTCACCGTTTTCAGGTAAGGTAATTGTCACAATCGGTGGTTCTTCGTCTGGTGTTAACGGATTAGCATCTGAACCGTCTGGAATGCCGTCTGCGTCTGTATCCGGGTTGTTTGGTAGTGTGCCTAAATTAAATTCTTTAATATTGGTGAGCCCGTCATTGTCGATATCGCCATTAGCATTATTGGCGAATTTGTTGAGGCCAAATAAATCTTCATAATCATTGGGCATGCCATCATTATCGAAATCATTGGATTGACCCACAGCATTAATAAAAATGGTAGAAATATTACCTTCGTTCAATACAGCTATCATACCTGACCGAGGGCTTGTGGAAGAATTAGCGCCTGTGACTAAACCATCTTCGGAAACGGTTAATAGATTTGGGTTTGTCGATAGATAAGTGGTACCTGTCGCACGGGTGGTAACATTTTTTGTCGAACCGTCTGGCAATGTCGCGGTGACACTTAACTGTGCAGTACCGTTGAGAGGTAGAAATTCGGCACTTGATGTTACATTGATATTAAGGGGTAATGGCTCAAGAGCGCTGGGGAACACATCTGAAATAAAACTTGTTGAGCCTGGTGTTAGTGGAAAAAATTCTGACAGACCTGTAATCATTTCATCGTTACGCAAACATGTTGCTCGTACTCGATATAATTGTGGAGCGATGCCGGTAGCACGTGACCGAAAGACAGAAATATTACGTGCCAAGAATGTACCGTCTGATTTAACGAAGACGGTTTGGTTACCTATAGTAACTACGCAGGTATCGTCTAGAAGGAATGGTGTTTGTGCAATCGATACCTCCGACATAAAACAGGAAAAAGATATACCAAAGATCAATTGTCCTATTGTTTTATTCCGCATCTGTGCTCCTTAATATTCCTCGGATTTAAAGTATTCGAAGCTTCTCGAATACTTTAAATTTTTCGTGGCAGTCTCCCTTACACCTTGATCACTATCATGTTTTGCTATATTTATTAAATCATGTACAGACGTATTTGGATTGGCTGCTACTGCTTTTCGAACTGGTATCTCTGGATCTGAAGACAACTTTTTCATCATTCTTGCACTGATAGCACTGTTTTTAGCTAAATCTAATCTTTCATTGATGCTTAGTGATTCTACATAAACAAGATCATCAATATTGTTTTTATGTTCAGCAATAACAATCTTAATTTTTTTCAGTGCTTCGTTCACTGACATACTTATACTTTTCTCATTCGAACCTTTCGTAATAGGAGGAATAGTTTCATCCAATAAAATTTCCAAAATAAAAGCGGCTCTTCCCGCCTCCAATGATAGATCATGTTTGACTTTACTGGATTTTGAAGTAAATTCCGTTAGTTTCTGTTTAGAGCGCATTCCTTGCATTAACAAAAAAAATAATTCTTCTCGGACAACCCAATTATTTTTTTTGTCTAATTCCGATAAGTTCAAATATATTGCATTTTGATTGCTTAATTTTAATAGCTCTTGATATGAATTTTTTGCCTCCAGTTTTTCTGGATGCGATTGGGCGCCATGGAGTACAGGCGATGCTATAATAGCACCAACTAATATAATAACTTTTTTAAGATTTTTTATAAATTCCAAACTCATCGCTATAGGCTTCATGATATACAACCTTTAAAACGGGAAGTCTGAATAATTATTTACCTCATCACTTTTATCAGATGCATCTTTATTATCATTGGGCAAATCCTCTAACACGATATTTGATCCTATTTTAGTCATTGTTCCATCAAAAGCGGAATCTTCATATTTCTTTAAATCATCGAAGGGACCTAATCCATAACTTGGGTCGTAGTATTTTCCATTTGTTTTTATTATCCAATGATTTATAAAACCTGAAGGTGGATTCGGAGAGTTTCCTTGCCCTGCTGCCCCCTTATCATCAGCAGCTTGATCTTTAGACGCATCAAGTGTCGCTGGCATCCCTCCATCAACGCCAGCATCTGTATCGATGACAACCCGTGGACTAACTCCGGTTTTTTTCCAATTTTTGACTGCAAATGCGCCATTCGGTGGTTTTATTTTTACAGATATGGCTTTATTAAAAACGCCATTTACTTTTGATAGCCCTTGTGCCGCAAGAACTTCGTGCATAAATGTCGCCCAGGAAAGGCATTGACCGTTACCATTTTTTATTAGGCCTTCGGCATTTGTAACCTTGCAGGTTAAAGTGTTATTAAAATTTGTATCAATTACATCATCCCAAGACCCGTTACCGTTTACATCAAAAAATCCATAATAACTAAGAATCACGTTATCTGAAGCACGGGAAATAGACTTCGACTTAATTCTACTCCAAACTTTATTTAGTACGTCATTATCGTTCGTCCCTATTTTTCCCATAACTTCATCAGCGGCTAATGTGCCAATACGAACTAACGTGTGTATGGGCGATACTTGTTTAGGTTTATCCCATGTAACATACGCTATATTTGAACTACTCCCAGCGTTAATCCACGGTCCATCGTCAATTGAAATTTCCCACTTAAATTCAAATTTATCAAAAACATCTACTTTATTCATAAATGGATTAGAAACTGTCCTCTTATCCAATTTAACACCATTAGCTGTGACGGTACCTACGGTTGAGGGGATAGTTAAGGAATTAGTCCCACTTTTTGGTCCAGTGGCTCTTATTTTAATTTTTCCTGTGGGTGGAGGGTTAATAATAAATTCGGCAGCTAAAGACGTAGTAGATGCCCTTACAAATACCACAGGGTGTTTTTTCTCGGCTTTTCCATCTAAATCGTTATCAACCCAATGAGGCGCAGAAAAAGTATTAACTCCATCATCAGATTTTATATTACCGGCAACCCCAAAAAATGAAACTGTTTTTAGTGAGATATCAATAACGTTACCCTCAACTTCAACCACACAAGTTTTGTCGCCACCCTGTTCTTCCGTGAGGGTAATCCGGTTGGTTGGACTTGTAACTGTCACTTTTCCTGGTGCAACACCGGTTACTGTCGCCGTCAGAGAACTTCCACCTGTCGCTGTCGCTATTGCTGCATTTGCACTGCTCCAACTCCCTTCAAGCGTACCCGATGGGTTAAAAGTGACTTTTACTGTTTTTGTATCACCCTCGACAAGTATAAATGGATTAGCCGGTGAAATTAGTTTTCCTTCAACTTCCGCAGTAGCACTACAGCCATTAGCTGCTTGACTGGTTGGCCCGGGTATTCGAATAACACCATGCCAACCGGATTGCACAATACCAAAACCAGGGTCACTGGTAATGACTGTTCCATCTTCTGATACGGTGCCGGGGCCAATATTTACAAATTGTCCGATGTCGTGATGGAAGGCAAAAATATCTGCAACATCACCTGGTGCGAGTCCATTGACATTGGGATAGGTTACTTGTGCTGGTGGATCAAAGCGAATACCGCCGGGTTGCAAAGTACCAACAATTAAGGGTGTAGCGCCTTGTGGGGGTGGCATAGGAATTTTATCGAACTTGACTTGGCTGCTGCTCATTTCGATTTGACCGCGTGAACCATCTTTTAAAATAACGCTATTGGCAAATATTTTTACACTGAAGCCGGGTACGCCAGCCATGCCTAAAACAACGTCTTGGCTACCTCCAACTATTTTTGCTCCACCCATGTCCAGAAAAGGCAACACCACAATCTGATCTAATGAATTTTCAGCACCGGGGAAAACCTCTACTGCAAATTCGATATCAGGATAATAAATATTGGCATCGGGATTGTTGATTGATGAGCCTTGTACCGCGACATGATGTCCACCGGGGGGAACATTGGCGATAACAAATTGACCGTCTGCACCAGTCAATCCTTCTAAATTTGTTCCCGTTATCACAGCCCTTATACCTACTATTGGATTACCTGAATTGTTTTGCACAATTCCGCTAACCGTTGTTTGTGCAATATCACCTGTAGCAATTCCCGTTGCAGTGAACGTTGCGGAAAATCCCTGATTATCTGGAAAAGTTACTAAGGCTATGTTGCTATCAACACCGGCATTTGGCCCAATTGTCCAAAAGGCCTCGGCGATACCATCAGGATTTGTTAGCACAGTTTTATTTAACTGTCCATAAAAATCGCCACCACCGAAATCGACTGCAAATGTCACGGGCACTTGATCGACAGGATTACCGCCACTATCAGTGACGATGACAGATAATGGGTCAGTCAAAGTCTGATCGATTATTCCCTTATGGGATGGCATACGGTTAATCGCAATATTGGCGGGTGGTGTATTGAGTGCAGTGGCGCAGAATTCAGCAAAGGATAACGAACCAGGTGATGTCGCTTTAATGCGGTGAAGCCCTCTGCCTGTACGACTACCTAAATTAAAGTTAATCGATGCCAGACCTGCTGTGTCAGTGAGTAGCGTGACAGATCGCAGATTATTGAGCGGATCATTTAATAAGCCATCACCTCTTGTGACTTCAAAGGTCACTGCCCTACCCGCTAAGACTCCACCCTCTTTGTTTGCCACTTTTACGACTAATGATTGCGGTAATAACGCGTTTATTTCGGCTGATTGTGCATTACCGCTTTCCAGTGAGATACGAACACCAGTTAAGTCCGGCTCATAGGAGATTTGTATAGATGATGTTTTAGAATTCCCTGCCTTGTCTGTTGCAGTTGCTTCTAGGGTGTTAACGCCTTCAATTAAAGGCAGTTCAGGGATAAAGAATGTTCGATTACTAACCTCAGCGGGGAAGCCATTAATCACAACTGATACATCGTCTGCGTTAACTGTTGCGCCAGGGATAATATCGTTTACCGTTCCAGCCACGGCCACACTGTCTGTTACCAGCCTGTCTCCATTCTTGGGTGATTCAATTACTACCAGTGGCGCGGTTGTATCAAGTCTTACTGTAACACTGTCTGAAACGGTATCACCATTTTCTGTTGTTGCTGTGGCCACTAATGTTGTAGTGCCTTCTAGTAGGGCAATGGATGCAGTAAAAAAATTATTTTGTATGACGCCTTGTATCCCGTTGACTACAACGGCATTTGCCCCCGATATTGAGCCAGTAACCGCTAATGTGGATTCTTTAGTTACTAAACCACCTACAGGCGAGGTAATTTTAATTGCTAGTTGTTCTATCACGTCGGGAGTTAGATAGATTTCATGAGTAAAGCTAAACCGTGTGCGAGTGGGATTGGTGAATATAAGTGGTTTTGTTAAAGTGTCGTTCGGCGCAAGGCTACTATTAGCGAATATTAGGATTGATTTTCCACCTGTACTGATTTCTTCGGCATTGTTAATATCCACATCTGGTGAAGAAATGGTGTCTACAACAAAATAAATATCGCCCAAAATAGGATTTGATGAAAGGTTGGTGAGGATAACCGAATAGTTTGATTCACTGGTTCTTCGATTAAATGATTTATAGCTTGCTTGTGCGCTAACATCAGGAGACGGTGCTAATTCTAAGGTGGATAAGTCCACTTCAGCAAAAGCTATAACAGGCATTATTGTTAATGCTATTATGAGCAACGATAGAGACAAAAAGTAACGAGACAGATATAACCAAAATTTCTTGTTATTTGTTGCAGTCACTCCAAACCTCTCCTTAGATTTAATGCTTACCCATCTTGTTTTGAAAGTACTTGCGCTATTGTAATTTGTGTTTACGTTGCATCATTAATAGACTTAGACTGATTAATGCTAAAACTGGTGGTTCAGGTACATCGGATATATTAAGGCGTAAATTTGAGATTGTTATGGTTGAAGTGAATTGTGCATCGAAGCTCGCTAACTCAAATTGTATACCTAATGTAGTACCGGTTAAGCTGGATAAATCGAAACCTACAGTCCCACTACTAGAGGCTGATGTCAGAAATTCAAACTCTGCACCCGCACTGAGGCCTGTATTGGTATCTAGAACAAAGGCAATAAATTCATCATCATTACCCGCTGGTTCATCAAATACATAGTTGAAAAGTAATGATGTGTTCGCTCCAGCCATTACGATTTCAGGATCACCAAGAAACGGATCATTAACCAAAAGTACTGAAAATAAGTTGGGGTCTTCGGACATTGCTGCTGAAGATCCATCGGGTGTAACAATTATAGAAGGGTCGGCAAAGAAATCATTTAGGTTAAGCGCTATTGTTGTTGCTTGAGCACTGCCAAAAAATGTTGCACATAGTAGAAAGGCTAGCCCTTTCATTTGTATTCACCGATACACATGGTAATAGTTGTGGAATGGGTTGATTGGCTTCCTTGTAAGGAAAATAAAGCAATAAACAACTTGGGTACAGCAGATATATTTTTTTTCATCTTCATCTTCCCTAAGGATCTATGCTAGATGGTATAAGCAATAATTATGCCTTCATAAATAAAATATTGATATATAAAAATATTCTAGGCCAGGTTGATTTTTTATTTGATGATTTTTAGAATGATTGTAAAAAATACCGACAACGACTATTAGGTTAAGGGTAGTATGCACATTTGTTCGTAAATAATTTCTTAGCGTCTATTTACGAACAAATGTGCATACTACCCTCAATTGATTTAAATTTATCTATGAGTTAATAACATTGTATGGTCAACGACGACGAACAGTTTCAGAGCATTAAGAAAATATCCGGTCATATTTGGTTTTACGCTCGTTTAACACCGCTATAGCTGAAATTGAAGATTTTTTGCTAAGGACTTTAGGCCCCTAATACAACTATTTGACATAGCGACTAATCTTATCAAGTGCAGCACCAAACATCTTTGCCACTTTATCGCTTCTAAATTTAATACCTTCTGTATAATAATTGTGTTCACCATTTGAAGGAAATGATACTAGGACTATTTTGCTATCTATGATGATAACATCAAATGGCATGAAGCTGATATGAACGGGTTTCTCGTGATAATATGGTTTGTTATGAAACTTTGATAACCACATGTTTTCTTCACTATTCTTATCAGTTGAATCCGAGATAATTCTAGTTACAGAAACTTTCTTTCTCATTTTATCTTGTAAAAGAGCGATATAAGTCTCTGAAGGTCTGTTGTTTGAAAAGTGTGTGACCATTATATTCGACTTTGCGCCAATAATTTCATTGTATAATTTATTTCTATCTCCTGCACTGACGAGTTTAAAGCGGTTTTCATCAGTAATCCAAAATTTATGTATAGCAAAGACGATAATTGCTACAACAAAAAAAACCATAGAATAAAAAGCAGCCTCCTTTATATTGCCAGTTACAGAATTGATCACTGTAAAAAAAGTACCGCAGAGCCCTATTGTGAACATCAGCTCTTGAGACGTTAGTGGGAAAAGTTTAGTCATAACAGAGTGTCTCCTTATCTGTGTTATTTACGATAGAGAGATTAGCAGCAATGTAGACCTCAATCAACCAAATATATTATATTTTTAGTTGATTGTGAATGTAAGAAAGGGTATGCTTATCTTAGTTATTGATATGTAGGTAATTTAATACGACGGTGTGTGTTTTTTACGATACTCTCTGCCTCTTCTAGCAGAGATCAGGCGTTCAAAATCTTTTGGTTTCTTTTGTAAAGTTGACTCTATTTCTTCGTCTATACGAGATTTTTTAGGAGAAATAATATCCTTCATTCTCGTTGTTGAGGATCCAGATCGTAATTTATAATTTATCTGATTTTTCAATGAAACAATTAAATTAGGGTCTCTTTTGGCAAGTTCGTCTTGATGTAAGTAGTCCCTATTAATAGATGGATTAAAGTATTTAAGCCATTGCCCCCAAACTTCTTCAATATGCTGAAGTGGATCAGTTCGCTTTTGATAAAGCTTGTAGGATTTGCCTGTAGAATCTGGCTCAGGTAATGGTGGGACAGGTAATTCTAATTGTTCTCTGGCAAGTCTTGCTTTATCTTCAAGGTGCTGCAACAATAATGTGGGGTTCTCTTCTTTGGAGAAGTTTGAAATTTCCTCGAATAACAACATTATTTTCTCTTCTGTCTTTTTATATTTACTTGACAATCCACCCTCTTCAGCCGGTATTTTATACTGTTCTAGAGGATTTTTAAGTGGCTTGTCAAATGCTAATCCCATAAACATTCGAGGAAGGAACTCTGGTAATTCTGCATCAGCTATCGGAGAAAGCTCATCAAGAGAAAAGCAAGTAGAAGAAACACTGGGCTTACAAGATAATGTATCTTTCATATACTATTTTTACGTTGAAACTGAAGCTCTCTAACAAGCTGCCTGTCTATAATAGCCAATGTATTTCTAATTTCTTTTTTCTTCAGAAAATTACTTTCATCTCTTATGAAGAATGGATTATCTTTAATCACAACTAAACATTTAAAACGACTAAGTATTTCATGATAAAAATCATTTTCTTTTTCAGGAAATTTATTGCTATTACGAGGCATTACTGTAAATTCTAACGCATTGAATGGATAAATTCTAGCCATAATTAGTAAATCATTATTTATGTAATCGCAAACATCCTTTTGGAAATCTATGTAATTATCGCCAATGGCTTTGTTTTTAAGTTCATTATTACTTTTTTCTATATATTTAGTTACAACACTCCCAATATAATTAAAATATATTTCCCCTATAGCCTCTAAGTACCTGTTTTTTAGTCTCCTGCGTATACCGCGTATGGTGTAATGACAAATGCTATGATAAAAATGGTAATTATCAAGCCATCTTTCTTGTTCATCTTGATTGTTTTTCGATAAAAATGTCATGCAAAACCAGGTAGACCCATTCACACTACCTGGTACAGTAATCCCACTAATATCCCCGTCTGCTGAAGCCATCAACGACATAATATAATGATAAGAAACAAGCCTTCTGTAATTATCAGAATCTTTACCCTTGTCCTTCTCTGAATCTTCCAAGCGATTAGTTCCACCATTAGAGAACGGATTGTGATTAATATAAACATATCCAGAAGATAAGGTTGGATCACTAAGGGAGCGGGCCTTAATACCAAAGGAAGATTCCATCACACCAATAATCTTTTCTCTCCCTTCAGGAGTTTTAATTTCTTCCCAGAAAAAACTATCATCACCAGGAAATATTTTATTTTCTTCTTCCTTCCCTGTTTTTTCATATATACATTTTTCTCCATCTTTTGAAACGGTATAAATCGGAAACTTAAAATATTTATCGTCGCCTTTAGTTTTTATCTCACATTCAGAGAGTGCTTGTAGTGTATGCCTAATATTATCTTTTTGCATATCAGGTATAACTACTCGGACATTATATGTATAACACCCTTTCAATTTACCATTCTTACCGTGATAACGTGGTTGATCTTGAATATAATTCTTTAAAAAGAAAATTATATTAGGCGGGTTCTTACCACTTGGAGAGAGGAGGGGCGAGTCTAATATTCGTTTATATTCTTCGTTGAAAATCCTGGAAATTTCCTCGAACTGTTTTTTTATGATTTCATCATTAAGCTTATTATGTTGATAATTACTACATTTATCATTAATTATTATCTTCCCATTTTTCCAACAATTTTCTTTTGAACGAAATTGCCCACTAAGGTTTTCTGATAAATATAATTGCTTTGTCTTTTCGGTAAGAAGACTTTTTAATGCACTGACTTCATCAAATTTTTTATCATGTTCCAGTTGTTTTCGTATTCTAATTATGAAACGCGGAATATTTAACGAGAAATCAACTTTAAAAAGCATGATATATTCTTTATCAAATATTTTAAAGATAGATTTTTTATACTTCTTACGATCAACATATATCCAGTCTTCCTCTAATTTTCCTATCCCTTTTTCTTCATCAATTAAAAAATTTTCGAAATGATCCTTCCAAAGGGGGTCAAAAAACGTATGATATAATATTTGATACTTATCTTTCTTCTCACTCTTCGATAAAATTACAATTACATAGGGCTCTTGTAAACACACAAGAAGCCTATTTAAAACTTGCCTGATACCTGTTTGTAAATATCTGTTCTGATAATTAGCTGACAACAGATCATTTCTAATTAGTATTGCACGCTCTTGTACTTCTTTTTTAGATAGTTGTGGTGATGTAAAATGATGGCCCATACTTGTTTAAGTCCTAATACTAACTCCAAAAATACGCCCATATATGATATGGAGTATATCTAATCTCTTGCAAATTTTTTAACTATTTTTTGACTATCGTGTTGCATGCTATTGTTGGTTTTACTATAGGAAAAACCAACAATATAAAAAGGTATTATTGTATAGATTGTTTTTTGTGCAGATACCACAATGGAACATTGTGTAGTTTTCAACGTTTCCTCCTCTCTTAGAAACGTTCGTTTAAAGAACACTGATATAGTAACAAAGCCAAACAGCACTCTAAAATGGGGGACGGAGAATCGCCTGAAAGTGTTTATAAACATAGCGTTTGTGTTAAATCCTATGTCACGTTACGTATATTTTTAGGGTTTAACCCTCAGTACAAATTTTTTATACGTTCTTTTTCTTGTTCTTGCAACGCCTTGAGATGATTAAGTGATTCATCGCTGGTATAACTTTGTTTTTTCTTATGCTTGATATTGGGTATAGGTGTCTTGTTGTTTTCTTCTTCTTGCCATAATTGTTCATCATTCTTCATAGCAGATGCAATAATATGTTCCACTAGATGTTCAATAGGAGTGTGTCGAATATTTTGAAGAGAAAGGAGTTTCTTGGCTGTTTTTTCCCCGATTGATATTTCAATCTCCATTGGCTTTTCAATAGGCTCAAGGCTCTGCATTTTCTTTTCAACTAATGGCGCAACTTCTTCGTAGCTAATATTTTCTAGTTCATTACTTAGCTCAAGACATATGTCCTGAGTTATTTTTTGTTTTTGTGAAACCGTATGATTTAATCCGCCAAGGCAACGTTGTAAAAAAATAAATTCAGAGGAAATATCCCCATAACCAAGACTGGAAGCCTTCTCAAATTGTCGTTTATCGAGACATTTGCTCACCTTTTACAAGGCTTCTTTTAACCCTCCAATTGCTTGAGCTACACCAATAACCTCTCCTACAAAATCATCGTCAATATCTTTGATCTTACTCTCTGACTTGGTAATTATATTTTCTATGCGGTTATTTCTATTATCATTCATTTGTTTTATTCATATAAACGTTGTGAGTGATAGTTTCTCATTTTAGAATATTTTTGATATTTCTTGATCTATTAATGATGCGTATTATCTCAATACCATTATCAGAGGGTTGATAGAATACAAAATAGTTTTTAAAACCCTTGATCGGAAAATAATGTACGTTAGCAAGTAATGGATTGCTAGAAATATATTTTTCCCCCATATTGGGAAAATCAGCAAGATTATGATAGGTTTCTTCTGCTGCATCATAAAGCCGTAAACCTGCACTCAGATTATCTTCGGCAATATGTTGGGCGTATTGATCAAGTTCCTGTTCTGCTATGGGACGTATAGTATATGTTGCCACCTACGACCCTATCTTTTCTTTTAGTTGCTGCTTTTTGCTTGCCCAATAATTATCGTCTGGAACAATAGGCTCTCCACTATTTAATCCGCCAAGTAAAAGCTCATCGAGCTCTTCTTTTGTTCTCTGATCTGATCTAACGAGTTCTCTCATATAATCGCTTGCACTAGTGTATTTGCCACTCTTGATTTGCGTGCTAATCCATTCCTTCATGTTCTCAGGTATTGAAATGTTGAGTGTTGCCATATAAAAACCTCCTAATATATAAGGAATACCATTGTTGCCAATTATTGTCAATAATTAGTATAACGGCTTTAGCAAAGCTTTTCATTCGCCGCGAATAACTAGATGTTCTAATGATAATGGCAATCTCTCCTACTCTCCCAGAAACGGTCGTTTTTAGGAGATACGGCCCACTCACCAAAAACCCGCCAAAACTCCTTATTTCTATCTCCCAAAACTGTCTCTTGAAACCTAATCTCTTAAAAGCTAGTATATAGATGAGTTTTAGGAGGAATTTATATGTTTATTGGTTATGCCAGAGTCTCAACCCAAGATCAAAACCCGCAAATGCAGTTAGATGCACTCAAAAAAGCGGGTTGTGAGAAAATCTTTGTTGAAAAAGTCTCCGGTGCAAAACGTGAGCGTCCAGAACTAAAAGCGGCTCTGGAATATATGCGGGAGGGCGATATTTTAGTCGTATGGAAGCTTGACCGCTTGGCGCGTTCCATCAAGCAGCTTATTGAGACGGTCGAAGATTTAGAAAAGCAAGATATGGGCTTTCGGTCTTTAACGGAAACTATGGATACCACAACATCGGGTGGTCGTCTGATCTTTCATATTTTTGCTGGTCTGGCTGAGTTTGAACGTTCCATTATTAAAGAGCGCACAAAGGCGGGTTTAGAATCTGCCAAGGCGCGAGGTCGTTTAGGTGGCAGACCGCCAGCCATGCAGGAAAAAGACATCGCTGCGGCAAAGGCCATGTTGAGCGATCAGAATATCACGGTTGAACAAGTCGCCCAACATTTAGGCGTGGCCCCTTCCACTCTCTATCGCCACATCCCCGGTGGCCGGAGTAATATTGTTGAGGAGTAACTATAGGGGGCTGACGCTCAATATAAGACTAAATGTTGATTTTTAGAAGGGTTGGATTTCTCCAACTCCAATTAACTGGCTCATATTCTTCGTCTGATTGAGGTACGAGCATATTCTTATAATCGTGTTCTATATAGTTTTTATTCTTTTCCAACTCTTCTATATCCACGGGAGTTAAATTGAATTTATATTTATTATCAATCAGTATGAAGTCTTCTGGTGACTGTAGTTCGATAATTACATGATAATTTCCAGTTTTCCATGAAAATTCGTTCTTTGTGTATTTAATCAGATCTTTCATTTCTTCGCTGTTTATAAATACATTAGGATCATACTTATCTTCACCTTTTAGATATGCAATTTTTTTAACGGCTATGCTTTCTAGCTTAAACTTCTTTGAATGGAACGATGCCTCCTGAAATTGAATAAACCTCTCTTCAATATCCTTTTCATTAAGTTTCATCGCTAATACGGACTGGTGCTTTTCATATGGCATAACAGAGCCATCCGGAGTGCGCATCTTCATTACTTCTTGCTTAATGCCCTGCCATTCAAAATTCTTTTCTTCTCCGTGTTCATGTTTAAGACGAATCCTTAGAGAAGAAACAACAATATCTTTGTTTTTAACGGAAAATGCTAAATGAAGATTAAAAATTGAACCATAAGTAGTAAATCCGAGAGAAACATACCGAGGGGCAATAACTCTAATTTTAGGCTTCGTAATCCAGTGACGAATTAACGATATTAGGTGTGGTGTCCAAGCTAGCGCACCTAGTATAGCAATCCAATCTATTACTTCCATTTTCTTTCCTCTAATAGAAACATCGAGCGTCCGCTAAGGGTCCAGACTGTTTTCACACAGTCTGGGTCGTTAACAGACCATAATATGTTTAGATCACTGGTGCCTCAATGTCCATTATTTATTGAGAGTAATTGCTGTGTATGATGCTCGGTGGTATTGCCACCACTTTACACCAGCATGTCACCCTCCCCTTCTCTATCGACAATTTCATGTTCTTTCTGTTATGTCTTAAATCTTGTTCTAATGCGTTCCATTATCTCTCTTAAAGAATAGGTGCTCACGCCGTAAGTTAATCCCCTGCCCGCTCTGTTCTCTTACCAATCAAATTCACTCAATGACATTGAAATACTCTGTAAGAAAGTTAATGCAGCTTTACAAATCTTATTTGCTAAGGGCTTTGCCCTCGCGCCCGCAAGGGTGAAGGCTTTGCCAAGTATTTAAAACTTTTCCCCTGCCCTGTGGGCATTACTCGCGCAACAAAACTTTTAAATACTGCCCTTGCAGTTGCTACCCCATTCTTCGCCAGACGGACAGAGTTGCATATGCAACTCTTAACCAACGCAAGGAAAGAAAAATGAAAATCACAGATGCAGCAAATGTTTTAGGACTAAGCGGAGATATAACCCCAGAATGCGTAAAGATGGCTTTTCGTGAGAAAGCAAAGAAATACCATCCTGATATTAACCCCGCAGGTGTAGAGATGATGAAAGTCATTAATGCGGCTTTTGATACGTTGAAAAATTATACTGGTAGGATCGAAGAAGAAGGCAATAGCGATTATCCTGAAGCTTTGAACGACGCTCTAACGGCTATTATCGCCCTTTCTGGGCTTGATATTGAAATATGTGGTGCATGGGTTTGGGTAACTGGTAACACATTTGAGCATAAGGATAAATTGAAAGAAAACGGCTTTAAATACGCTTCAAAAAAGAAATCTTGGAATTTTCGTCCTGACAACTGGAAAAGTCGTAGTCGTGGACAATCCACAATGGATGATATTAGAAATAAATATGGCTCTAACACACCGGCAGTGCCTTCCCGCAAAAGCCTTGATGTTTTTTTGAGAGAGTGAAACTCCTCCGTTTAAAATTACAGCGTAAGCTTGTCACATATACAAGGCCATTTTATGATATTAAAAAATAACAAAATAACAAAATAACAAAATAACAAAATATATATTTTGCTATTTTGTTATTTTGTGATATAAATATTTTGAAAAATGGTTAAATCAGGGATATGTCATGCAAATTTGGTTTTTAATTACTCAGAAGGGTGGAGCAGGCAAGACCACCCTTGCAACCAATTTAGCGGTATGTGCTGGGGAGCTTGGAAAAAAAGTTTTGCTTGCAGACCTAGACCCGCAAGAAACTGCTGTTAAATGGTGGCAGAGTAGGGAGGATGACCAAGGAATACAAGCCGTTAAAGTGCCTCAAAATGTGGAAAAAGTGAAACAGGTCATAAAGGCTGGTCAAAATAAAGGATTCGATTTGCTTATTTTTGATACGGTAGGGCAAGATACAAATCTACATAATGCCATTATAGGACTTGCCAGCCTATGTATTATTCCTTGCCAGCCTTCCTTGCCCGATATACGAGCAGTTAAAAGCACTATCGGTATGGTGGAAAAAAAAGACGTTCCTTTTGTCTTTGTGATTACCAGATGTCCCGCTGTTGGACAAGAATTTGAAAAAACCAAACAAGGATTGTCAGCTCATGGGCTTGTCTGTCCTACTCCAACTATAGAGCGAAAAGCTTATAAAAACGCCTATGCTATTGGCTTGGGCGTATCCGAATATGACAAAAAAGATAAGGCTGCCAAGGAAATAAAAGCTATTTTTAATTGGGCAGTTAATGCTGAAATAAAGCTAAAATCTGTTGAGGTTGTGTGATGACTAAAAAAAATGCCAGTTTAGAAGCTCTTTTCTCAGAAAGTGAATCACCTGCAATAACGGAAGAAAAGCCTTCTGAAAAGTCAGCAAACCAGCCTGTGCAGGATAAAAATAAGAAGAGTAGAGGGCGACCCAAAAAGGTAGAAGGTAAACGCCAGCAATACCCGTTATATTTGCCAGAGGCGGTATATTTTGAGTGCCTTGATTGGGTCGGGCTTCAAAAGCGTAGTGATAGGCAATATTCCATGAATGATTTAATGCTTGAAGCATTGGACATATGGTTAGCTAAAAAAGGAAGGCCATCTATCAAAGAATTGATAGAAAAAACCAAATAATGATTTTATCATTTTATTATATCATAAAATAGTAAATTATTAACCATTTGATAAATCAATTAATTTTTCTTATTCGTTTCTTGCAGAAATTTATAAATGCACCGTCCGGGCTATTAAGTTTTTGCTCTCCTGATTCTCTCCACCAAAGTATCCAATCATCTTTTAGGGCGTAAACATCTAAACCAAAGGGTCGTATTATCTTTTTGGCTTTTTCTATTGTTTCAATTTTTACGAATGGTTCTTTCAAATTATCGCTATTGTGATTATAGGTTTGTTGTCGGTTTTTATTATAGAAAGTGACTATATTATTTTCTTCTATTGCAACTCTGTAATCTGGTAAATGGTTATGCTTAATCATATGATTAAGCATGTGTTTAAATTTTTCTTTTGTGCCTGATGAACCAACTTTTTTATGAAGTTTATCAAGTCCAATCTTCCATTGTGGATTTTTTCCACAATATTTTCGTGCAATTTCGTAAATACGTCTTTCTATAGGTTTTCTAAGCCTAAAATAATTACGATTAATGCTTAATACTTCTCTACCCAATATTGAATTATATAGCCATTCTGACAATGTTAATTCAAGTTCTACCATACGTTTTGTTGTAGGATTTTCATGTACTATTTTGTAACTGTCAATAATTCCAAAGCCTTCTGAGATTTGTTTTTCATTGGTTTTTATATCGGTAGTAATTAATGTTCCGGCAAGGCGTTCAAATGCTTTGCGTAACAATTTATATTCTGTTCCTCCTGTTCCTCTATTTGTGGTTACAAGTAAATCATATGCTTTAAATCTAATTTTTCTTGAAGGTGCCTCATATTCTTCTTGACCCTTAGCTTTTGCTTTGTCTATTGCTTCATTAACCCCCTTCATTAGTTGGCTAATGCAATAAATCAAAATATCTTTATCTTTGATTGTGGCAAGCCCTAATACACTAGGAATAATAGTAACGCTATTGCCATTATGTTCGTAATGTCTGATTGCAACATCTGGTTTGGTTGAAAGTGTAAAAAGCGGATGTTCCATTGATGCTATATCACTTTTAGGAATGACATCACCAAAGTCGCAAATAAAGAAATCTTGTTCTGGATGGCGTACAGGTAGCAGAGGTTGCATCTTTAAATTCTATCCATGTGTTTATTCCTGAAATCACGAAACTTTGATTAAAGCAGTTATATTTCTTCGTGATTTCAGGAATATTTAGCCATTTAGATTAAAAAGTCAATAATTTTTTCGTGATTTCAGGAATAAAATTAGCGGTTTTAGGTGTGTTTCGTGATTTCAGGAATAAAACTTCGTGATTTCAGGAATAAAACTTCGTGATTTCAGGAATAAAACTTCGTGATTTCAGGAATAAACTAAACACTTATCCACAGGGTAATATATTGATTTTAAATATAATTTTTAAACTTGCAAAAAGGCGTAACACTACACTAACACTATATGTAACACATATAACACTAGAGTATTAAAAATCAACCGTCTGTGGATAAGTATTGTAACAGTCTGATTTTAAAAAGGAATTCTCTAATCGCTCATAGATGATTTTTGATTTAAAAGCTGGAATTCTCTTCTACGTTATTCATAATAATCTTTGACTCACTGCTATTGGAGAATTAAAAGACGGGCAGTAGGAAAGAAAAAGGTTTAAGGGAATGGGGCAAAACGATGAGCTTGAGAATTTTAAAACAGATATTAATCTTACTCACTATGCAGCAACACAAGGTTATCAGTTAAATACCAAAAAAAGCAGTCGCACCAGTGTAGTAATGTCTAATGGTTCGAGTGATAAGGTTGTTATTGCCATTAGTGAACATGATAAACACTGGATTTACTTTTCTGTGGGTAATAGCAATGATAGTGGTTCAATTATTGACTTTGTGCAGAATCGAAAGAGTCTTAACCTTGGTGGGGTACGTCAGGAGTTACGGCCTTGGACAAAGGGTAAAATTCCATCAATAGAAGTTTCGCGTTATGTGGCAAAGCTCAAACCCTCAAGTAATGATCGGGCTAATGTGGTGGCTTTATTTGAAGCAATGCAGCCAATAACAAATCATCAATATTTAGAACAAGTCCGCCAGATTCCAGCCTCGATTTTACAAAACCCGCGTTTTTCAGGAAAGCTTTACAGTGATCAGCATGCTAATGCGATATTTCCGCATTATGACCATGATGGTTTATGTGGTTATGAAATCCGCAATAATGATTTTAAGGGTTTTGCTGTTGGTGGTACAAAAGGTTTATGGTTTAGTGCGGTCAATCGTGGCGACAAACGGCTTGTAGTGACCGAGGGCGGAATAAAAGCATTAAGTTATCACATACTGCACCCTGACAAGCAAACGCGCTTTATGAGCAGCGCAGGGCGATTAAACAATATTCAGCCTGATCTAATAAAATCGGCAATTTCCCGTTTACCTGATGATGGTGAATTAATCATCGCTACCGATGCAGATAAGGGGGGTAGGGAGTTAGCCGATCAGATTA
>Ga0316206_1001282_pt1 | contig 23632 bp, 20 predicted proteins | sample 6monthpyrite_MG_FD_204942 | JGI IMG/M metagenome (GOLD analysis project Ga0316206, IMG submission 204942) | Microbial mat bacterial communities from mineral coupon in-situ incubated in ocean water Damariscotta River, Maine, United States -... | ecosystem: Environmental > Aquatic > Marine >... | reverse complement strand
GGATCATTTTTCTTTTTCTTTGGCAGCAACAAATCATACAAAGTTGGCACTGAACCGTTGTGCAGGTAAGGTGCTGTCGCCCAGATACCATTAAGCGGTCTCGCTTTATAAGCCATTAATGACGCGAATGGATTGACTGTAGTATCAGGCTCATAATCCCCTCGCTTTAATGACGCTTTAATTGGATTATCAAGCAACGATGAAACCAATGTATATGCCCAGTCAGCTCCACGACGAATCCACCATTTATCGGGGTCAGGTGTCGCGACAACATTGGTTGTTGCTATCGTCAATAACGCAGCGACTGGCATTTGCTCTTCCATATAAAGACTGCCAACACCTACATCAAGGTACTGATCCTGAACGATACCGCTACGGCCGGTATATGCTAAAGCATTGTTTGCCATTTTAGGATCGGTACCGGCTTTTTTTACCGAGGTAAAGTTTGCGATAACTTTTCGTTCAGGATCATCTCGTTTGATGGTTGCATGACAGGAAACACAACGCTGCTCATACAATACCTGACCGCGGCCAATTCTTGCCTGGTCCAGTTTGCCCAGAATTTCTTCAGGCCACTTGGGTGATGTTAAATCACGCAGATGATTTTCCATGCGCTCAAGATTATTTACATTGACCGATGATTCATACTTAACATGTGTTCCGAAGGGAAACTCACCACTAATAAGTGCTGACAGACTAAAGCCTTCTTCTTCATGCCAGTCTAGTGTGCCGAACACACCGATCACCTCTCCAGTATTTCGACCAATCGGACCTAAACCTGCATTAGCTGCAATACCATTCCACTGAACGTAGTCGTGCTGAGGAATATCCCAAAGGAAAGGATAACTAACAGGCGCATTAGGCCTGTTAAACAATTCATTTTTTAGCTCAACCATCTGACGCTTTGTGAGTAATGGTTTGATATTTTCTACAATGCGGTCAAAATCATTATCTTTAACCACGCTTTTTGGTATACCAGCCAGTACTTTTTTCGTCTCATCAGCACTCATTACAGTTAATAATGCTTTTTCTATTTGCTTTTTGTTAAGCACATGTTGGAGTGCACGGTTAAAAATACGGCCAAATGCATCGAGCCGGCCATATCCGTAAGAAAGATTAGAATGGTTAATGGTGATGTAATCAAGTAAGCGAGCCGCATACTTTTTCATATCTGTTTTGACTTCGTCTTCGCTACTGTAATTTCGGCCACCGCTGATCATCTGACCAAATCCATTTCTTTCCAGAACTGCTTCAACAAAGCGTTTTTCTTTTTCAGGATTGGCAATGGTGTCAGCCATAGCTGCACTGATATCTTTAACAAAATTTTCCATATCAGACATAGCCGGGCCGCCATCGATACGCATGGCAACTCCGTTATAATTAATTTGTGCTGTATGACAAGCTGCACAGGTTAAACCCATGAAATCTTTACCCTGATAAGTATCTTTTACAAAACCAAGAGCCAGTCCATCAGGATTACTAAAAGTAGGTTTAAGAGGAATGTAACGGTAGCGATCCATATTTTTATTGGATCTGAATAATTCATCAGAATCTTTTTGTTGAAGCACCATGTAAAAATCATAGGGCATTAAGTCTGATCCCTGTGTAGTTGTGTAAAACCACAGACTATCTTCAGGCTTCCATCCCTGCCACGGTACCTCTTTTCCATTTTCATCTTTAGTTAAACCAGAATAAATTTTATCGTAATGGTCGCCGAACTGAAGATCGGTCATTATGAGCGCACCACGATCAGGATCATCGTCCCAGTTTTGGTATGTTTTAACGACTGACGTGAACACGCCCAGCGATATAACAACTACCACAAATGTTTTAAAGGCGTATTTGCGGCAATCGCTCCATTTCATTTTCATCATCATGATTCCCCTTAGATTTCTATTTATTTTTATAAAAGCGAGTTTTCAACTAATCGAATTAGTTTTTATGGCTTTTTAAGGGAGAATGAATCAGAAAACTTGTTATATCCCTTAACCAGCTACATCCATTAATGTCGTGAATTTTATCACTGTACGTTTGAATGTGAAACAGAACAAGAAGTTCTTTTACATTAGAAGTTTATTATATTGAATGTTTTAATCGGCATCTGTCGAGAAATCAATGACTGACAGACCTTTGTCTAGCCGTTGCTGCATCTGATATTGCTGCTTAAATTCCAGTGCTTTTGCATCGAGATAAGCCTCTCTCTCAACTTCATGCAACTGCTTTGAATATTTCTCGGTCTCATCAAACCAGGTTTGAGCCAGTTTATGTTTATCATCCTCATCAAGATAAACCGATAAAGCCAGATAATAACGCATGACATTTCTTTCGATGATGCCTTCAATGCCCTGAATATATTCAAGCTTTCCATCTATATTTTTTATCTGGCTAAAGCCTATTTTATCTGCACCAATTGTAGACAAATAAACACTGGTTCCCAAACGACTTGAGAAACTACTCAGATATGACAGAGACATATGTATCACTACTTCACTATCAACTTTAAATAGTTCTAATACGATTAAATAGTCCTGTGTACCAAATGGTCCCTCATCGGCAGACAAATTTAGTTTGAAATATTCATCAGTACTTTTTTCTATCTCAAAGTGATACTTTAGCTCATAGGCACTTTCCGCCGGCTCATAGAACTTTCTGCCTGCAAAAAAGTTTAACGATTGATTTGGAGCAGAACGATAAATACAGGCTTTAATATTTAGATGCAGTGTAATAAATTTGCACCATTGTTTTGCTCCCGACAGTTTTTCAACCATCTTGGGAAATGCATATTTTTTTACAGAGAACACCTCTGCATGTAATTTATTATCTGAAATTTTTGACTGAATAGTGAGAGGTTGATTTTGCAGCAGCGTAACTTGTTTATTCTTGATTAACTGATGAATATTTTTTAATTCAGTCAGTCTGTTGTCAGCCAGAACTGCTGATGGTAATACCAACCATACTAAAGAGACTATGATTATCTGAATAAACGTTTTCAAAGCACATCTCTTATATGATTAAAAAAGCGCCCCATTGATAATCCGGGGCGCAAGGTTTCACCACAAAAAGCACGTCCCTGTGCAGGGGACTCAATAGATAGTTTACTATGCTACGCTAGCAGATTCTTGCTTTGCGTTTTTAGCACTTCTTGTAAATGTTAAATTTTCACCATCTGCCTCAACCGCAATCACATCACCCGGCATAAACTTACCTTCAAGTAATTGTTGCGCCAGCGTGTTTTCCAGTCGTTGTTGCACCGCTCTTTTAAGTGGTCGTGCACCATAGACCGGATCAAACCCAGCTTCGCCGAGTTTATCCAGTGCGGCTTCAGATAACTGCAAATCAATCTCACGCTCTAACAAACGCTGACGAAGTATTTCAACCTGAATAGCGGTGATGGATCTTATCTGAGACATGCCTAATGGATGGAAGACCACACTTTCATCAACACGGTTTATGAATTCTGGTCTGAAATGCTGGCCAACTATTTCCATCACGGCATTTTTCATTTTGTCGTAATCGCCTTCAGCAGCCATTTCCTGAATCTGTTGCGAACCAAGGTTTGATGTCATGATGATGACGGTGTTTCTGAAATCAACCGTACGGCCCTGACCATCAGTCAGTCGTCCATCATCCAGTACCTGCAATAAAATATTAAAAACATCTGGATGTGCTTTTTCAACTTCATCCAACAGAATCACTGAATAAGGTTTACGGCGAACCGCTTCTGTCAGATATCCACCTTCTTCATACCCTACATAACCAGGAGGTGCTCCAACCAGACGAGCCACTGAATGTTTTTCCATGAATTCAGACATATCAATCCGCACCATCGCATCTTCAGTATCGAACATGAATTCTGCTAATGCTTTAGTTAATTCTGTTTTACCGACACCGGTTGGCCCTAAGAATAAAAAGGATCCATTAGGACGATTAGGATCAGACAAACCGGCTCGTGAACGACGAATTGCATTAGAAACTGCCGCAACAGCTTCTTCCTGACCAATCACTCGCTGACCTAATTCCTGCTCCATACGCAATAATTTATCACGATCGCCTTCCATCATTTTGCTAACCGGAATACCGGTCCACTTCGAAACAATTTCTGCAACTTCTTCATCAGAAACTTTATTTCTTAACAGACTCATCTCCTGCATTTCTGCAAGCGAAGCCATATCGAGTTGTTTTTCCAGCTCCGGAATACGGCCGTATTGTAATTCAGACATACGCGCTAAATCGTTTGCGCGTTTAGCGGTATCCATTTCCATACGTGCGCGTTCAAGTTCTTCTTTAATATGAGCCGTGCCCTGTAACGCTGCTTTCTCAGACTTCCAGACTTCTTCATATTCTGAAAATTCTGCCTCCAGTTTTTTCAACTCTTCTTCAAGATTTGCCAGACGTTTTTTGGTTGCATCATCAGTATCTTTTTTCAGCGCTTCACGTTCAATTTTCAACTGAATCATGCGCCGCTCTAAACGATCCATGACTTCTGGCTTAGAATCTATTTCCATACGAATACGACTGGCCGCTTCGTCAATTAAGTCGATGGCTTTATCTGGCAGCTGACGATCGGTAATATATCGATGCGACATTGTCGCCGCTGCAACAATAGCCGGGTCGGTAATATCAACGCCGTGATGAATTTCATAACGCTCTTTCAGACCACGCAGAATTGCAATCGTGTCTTCAACATTAGGTTCTTCAACTAAGACTTTTTGGAAACGACGCTCCAGCGCAGGATCTTTTTCAATATTCTGGCGATACTCATCAAGTGTCGTTGCACCAACACAATGTAATTCACCACGCGCTAATGCAGGCTTTAACATATTACCTGCATCCATTGCGCCTTCAGCTTTACCCGCGCCCACCATGGTATGAATTTCATCAATAAATAAAATAATCTGACCTTCCTGTTTTGAAAGATCATTTAAAACAGCTTTCAAACGTTCTTCAAATTCACCACGAAATTTTGCACCAGCAATCAGTGAACCCATATCAAGTGATAACAGACGTTTGCCTTTTAAACCTTCAGGAACCTCACCATTAATAATTCTTTGCGCCAGCCCTTCAACGATAGCCGTTTTACCAACACCAGGCTCACCAATTAAAACAGGATTATTTTTTGTACGGCGCTGTAATACCTGAATGGTGCGACGAATTTCTTCATCACGACCGATAACAGGGTCAAGCTTGCCTTGCTCGGCACGCTCAGTTAAGTCGATTGTGTATTTTTCAAGTGCCTGACGTTGCTCTTCGGCATTCGGATCATCAATTTTTTGACCACCACGAATTTTTTCAATGGCTTCTTCAATTGTTTTTTGTTGTGCCCCAGCTTGCGATAAAATTTCACCAACTGAATTTTTTAAATCAAGAACAGCCAGTACAAAAAGCTCACTGGAAATGTAATCATCTTTTCGTTTTTGTGCGATTTTGTCACAAACATTTAATGCTTTGGCCAGATCATTAGACAAATGCACATCACCTTGCGAACCTTCTACTTTTGGTAAACGATCAAGTTCTTCATCAAGCCGGGAGCGAATGGAGTTTGTGTTTACATTAGCTAGCGTTAATAAATGTCTAACTGTGCCGCCATCCTGATCAAGCAGCGCAAGCATTAAATGACTGGGTTCTATAAACTGATGATCACGACCTATAGCCAGTGACTGAGCATCACTGATCGCTGTTTGGAATTTACTGGTTAAACGATCCATTCTCATTCGAATGTCTCCGTAGTATTAATTTAAGATTAGCTTAAAAATACGGCCAAAAATCCTGTTTTCAAGGCCTGCTAAGTTAAATCTCCGTAATTAATGAAATCACTTGATTTGGATCAGTTGATCTTCAAAAAAAAACCCTTTAAACAGATACTTATTACACAAGCGTGTTATTGCTACAAAAATGGATATTCGCGTCGTTTTTAAAGATCCCAGCTCTTTATTTCTATCAACCAAACCTGCTATTAATTCCCGAAATAGAGATCATCATAATAAACATCCGCATAAGCATCATTTTCATGCTCTGACCGTTCATCAAATCTTACTTCCAAGAAGATTCTTACCTTATTAATCTGTTCAGGGATTACTCCCCAATATTTAATAAAATCTTTATGTAAATCTTTGTTGAAATAAATCCATTCATTTTCAACTAAGGGTACATTCTCTACGAAATCAAATTTACGATTTCTCCACTGTACAGGAGAAGTACTTAACCCACTTAAAATATACGCAAGCTGAACTGGAGTATGGACAGGTAAACCTGTATCCCAATTACTGGCACCTGTTACACTAACAACCACCTGAAGATATTGTTTTGGTGTTCCTTGCACCCAATTTTCAATTCGATACCTGCCGGAAAGTCTTTTGGGGATCTGTTGGAGAGAAGTCACCTCCTGTATCGCACCGACAATTCGAATTTTTTCTTTATACCCGCTACTTCTCAGTGGTAAGTGGACTGATTTCGCACCAAGATATGCTTTTTCATCAGACAACATAAACTTTTGCCAATAAGGTTTTTCTGGTAAATTCAATGAAAACCAATGAGATCTTCCCTCTTCAAAGGATGGATTTTGAAGCAGGTTTTCCACGTCAGTCATTAGAGTTTTAACAAAAGATATTGTCAAAAGAAATAATATAGCTACCCATATAACGCGCTTTTTAATGAAATTAAAATTATTCACTAAATTTCCTGTTTATAAAAGAAAACATCTGCTTCTAAGGCTAACTATCAGTAATTAATCTGGTTATTACTCAGCATTGTAATGGGCTAACTAATTTCTAACACAAAACATCATATACATCCTTTTTTCAAGAGATTAATATTTATGTTTTGTACACTTTACGCTGAAACAAATCGGTGCGCCGACTCACTAAGCGGTCCAGAAATAACATACCATCAAGGTGATCCATTTCATGCTGAATGGCTCTTGCCTCATAACCATGCGATTCAAACTCAGTCCATTCTCCGTCAGTATCTTGAAAACGGATATTGATTTTTTCAGCCCGAATCACGTTACCGGTAAAATCGGGTACTGAGAGACAACCTTCCCGTCCTTTCTCCATACCTTCCCATTTGGTAATTTCCGGGTTGATCATTAACAGATAACCGTGGTTATCAACCGGCTTTTTTAGCGTTGAAACATCAACAATGGCGATACGTTTTGGCATACCAACCTGAGGTGCCGCAATACCAACTGCACCTGGACCAGCAAGACGCGTTTCTTCCAGATCAGCTACAAAATCTTTCAAACTCTGGTCAAATACTTCAACGGTTTCCGACTCTTGTTTCAACCGGTCATCGGGATAACAAATAATTTCCAGTACTGCCATGTTATGCCCGTAATGTTTGAATCGGTACGATGTTTAATTCAATGCCATCAGCAATAGTTTTAGCGGCTTCGTTAAGCGCATCAACACCCTTTGATGCCTGACCTTCAATGGTCATAATGTAAATTGGTTTATCTTTTGTGCCAGCCATCGCCGTTTCCAGATCGATGATATTAAGACCCGCATTGGCTAAAACACCTGCAACTTCAGCCACTATGCCACTTCTATCAGCACCGTATACGGTGATATTTATATCAGGTTCAAGATTCGCATTTACTCCGTCCACATCATCATCTACATGGAGATGCAATTTTAAATTTTCACAAACGTCTTTTAACAAGCCAGACAGATCTTGCCCATCGTGTTGCACGCGTAACATCATTGAGAAGTTACCACCCATGCGCATCATTGATGTTTCACCGAGCTTACAGTCTGCATCCGCCAGCACGCGTGTTACAGCAGCAACAATACCTGCCTGATCAGCACCGACCAGCGTTAATAAACTCCACTTTTTCATTTCTTCCCCCCCCTGTCATTAATTGTCGGGATTATTGATTGTTTCATCTTCAATCCAGATCATACTGGCCATTCTGCCGGTCACTGGGTTTCTTCTGAATGAATAGAATTTTTTTTCATCACTGAAGGTACAAAGACCTCCTCCATAAATTTGTTCAATACCCAGCCGATTTAGTTTAAGTCTGGCCAGGTTATAAATATCGGCCAGATAATGTTCATTATCGGTTTTGGTAAAAGCCTTGATCGTATTCTTATCTTTATTAACAAAAGCATTGAAAACATCATGCCCCACTTCAAAACAATCCGGCCCAATCGCTGGCCCCAACCATACCATTATGTCCTGATTTTTTTGTTGCATTGCATCGATTGTTGATTCAATCACACCTTCGGCCAGTCCACGCCAACCAGCATGCGCAGCTGCCACTACCGTACCTTGCTTATTACAAAATAAAAGCGGCAGACAATCGGCTGTTAATACATTACACGCGTCACCAACTCGGTTTGTAAAGACAGCATCGGCTTTGCAATGATGAGTAGCTGTTCGTGAATCAACAACATTAATCCCATGTACTTGCTGCAACCAGACTGGTTGTTTTATGTTTAAAGCCGCTGACAAAATATCCCGATTTTTATTAACAAATTCAGGATCATCATCAACATGATCCGCCAGGTTCATACTTTGAAACGCGCCCTGACTCACCCCGCCAATTCTTGTTGTCGTCAGTGCCCGTATATTTTTCGGTGCAGGCCAGTCAGCCCATAATAAATCTGTTTCTATATTAATGATTTGATGACTCGTTAAGTAATTTATCTTTTCTCAGGCCATCGATAACTTGTTGCATATCATCGGGAACAGCGACTTCCCATTCCATTTCTTTACCGGTTGCCGGATGTAACAAACCTAATTTAGCTGCATGCAGGGCCTGTCTCTGAAAGCCTCGCATTACGCTGATCAATTCTTCATCTGCACCTTTGGGTAATAATACTCGTCCGCCATAAAGCACATCCCCTAGTAATGGATATCGAATGTGACTCATGTGAACACGTATCTGGTGGGTGCGCCCTGTTTCCAGAAAGACGCGTATTAAAGTATGACGACGAAATTTTTCGAGAATGCGGTAATGCGTGATGGCCTCTTTGCCTTCTTCTCTGACAGCCATTCGCTTTCTTTCCCGAGCATCGCGAGCAATGGGCTGATCAACCGTGCCACCTGCTGTAAAAACACCATTTACTATGGCCCGGTATTCTCTGTGAACCGTTCGTGCCTGTAACTGATCGGTCAGAGATTTATGTGATTTCAGGGTTTTCGCAATCACCAGTAAACCTGATGTGTCTTTATCGAGTCGGTGCACAATGCCTGCACGCGGAATATTTTTTAATTCGTCACAATAAAATAGCAGCGCGTTTTGCAGAGTACCTGACCAGTTGCCAGCGGCAGGATGAACCACCATTCCAACCGGTTTGTTGATAACCAGTATGTCATCATCTTCATACACAACATTCAGCGGAATATCTTCAGCCACTACTTCGGAATCGGCCTCTGATGGCTGAACCTTCACCACAACCTGCTGCGAGCCCATGACTTTGTCACGAGGTCTTGGAACTGAGCCATCAAGCTCAACCAGGCCATCTTTAACCCATTGAGTGAGGCGACTTCGTGAATAATCCGGGAACAATTTAGCCAGAGCAGCGTCTAATCGTTGACCGGATAGTTCATCGGGAATAATAGTTGTTAGTAATTCTTCAGACATTAGGATAAATCTATCTCGTTCTCGGTTATAATAGCCAACGTTTTTGATTGTAACGAATAAATAAGTAAAGATATGAATTCATTTGTAAGCACATTCAGTCGTTCTTTGACTCGACTCTTTTTGATTTTAACAGTATTTAGCCTGTTATTTGCCTGTAGTTCTGAAGAAAAAGAAGATCCGTTTAAAGACTGGAGCGCTAAAGACTTCTATATTGAGGCTAAAAACGATCTCAGATTAGCTGAATTTGAAGCCGCTATTAAAAAACTTGAAACACTGGAAGCCCGTTACCCATTTAGTAATTACGCCAAACAAGCTCAGTTAGATGTTGCTTATGCCTACTATAAGTTTGACGAGCCCGATTCTGCAATCAGTGCGATAGAAAGATTCAGACGACTTCATCCACGTAGCCCGCACATTGATTACACCTATTACTTAAAAGGACTGGCCAACTTTTATCGTGGCGTAACGTTACTCGATGTTATGTTCCCAAGAAACCTGGCAGAACATGATCAAAAGAACATGAAGCAAGCGATGAAAGACTTTTTAACCGTCATTCGCCGTTACCCAGAAAGTATTTATGCGCCTGATGCCTATTTGCGCACGATCTTTTTGCGTAATGAATTAGCTGAAGCAGAAATCATTGCTGCCGATTATTATATTCTTCGTGAAGCCTGGGTTTCTGCAATTAACAGGGCCCAAAACGTTATTCAGTATTATCAGACAGCACCAGCACGTACCAGGGCACTTGAAATAATGATTCTGGGATACGAAAAACTGGGCATGACAAAACTGGCTGAAGACACCAAAAAGATACTGGCTATGAATCCAGCACCCAAAGTAGAAGAAGTTTCTGTTGAAGAGAAGAAAGAACTCACACAAAGAAAAACCCCTGCAGCACCAGAAGTTGAATAATTCTGGTTACTGAGAGGTTTTCTAGAAGATCTAAGTAATCTACTTATATACGGATGAGGTTATCAGATAGCCTCATCACCTTCTTCACCAGTACGGATACGAATGACACGATCAACCGTGCTGACAAAAATCTTACCATCACCTATTTTACCGGTACGTGCTGCCTCAGTAATCGCCCCTATACAACTTTCAAGCTGACCATCCGACACAATCAGCTCAATCTTTACTTTTGGCATGAAATCAACAACATATTCGGCCCCGCGATAAAGCTCAGTATGACCTTTCTGACGACCAAAGCCTTTGACTTCAGTGGCAGTCATACCAGTTACACCAATCTCGGTTAATGCTTCTCGAACATCATCCAGCTTGAAAGGTTTGATTATTGCTTCTATTTTTTTCATTGGTCATCTCTCTAAACTGTAAACCAGATATCTGCCTGATATCTGGCCGGCTCCCTACCAGTCCCCCGGTCACCATCATTATTATATAAGCACGCTTATTGGACTTATTTTCGTCTATAGCCAGACGTTATAGGATACCGTCTATCCCTGCCAAATGCACGACGCGTTATTCTAACACCCGGCGCAGCTTGACGTCGTTTGTATTCATTACGCTGAACCATGCCGATAATACGCTCAACAGTCGCCAATTCATATCCTGCTTCAACGATTGCAGATACCGGCATATCTTTCTCAACAGACATTTCCAAAATGGCATCGATCTCTTCATAGGGCGGCAAACTGTCCTGATCTACCTGGTCAGGAGCCAGTTCTGCCGATGGTGGCCGGGTCAGTACTCTTTCAGGAATCACCGGATCAATTGAGTTTCTGTAACGGCACAACTCATAAACCAGTGTCTTACTAATATCCTTTAACGGCGCAAAACCTCCGGACATATCACCATAAAGTGTGGCATAACCCACCGCCATTTCACTTTTGTTCCCCGTCGTTAGCACCATATATCCTGTTTTATTGGACATCGCCATTAGCATAATGCCCCGACACCGAGCCTGAATATTTTCTTCTGTCGCATCTGGCTCTGTACCCTTTAGAAGCGGTTCTTCTAGTGTATTGAGAAACGCATTGAAGGGCTCTTCAATGGAAATGACCTGGTATTGCACCCCCAGAATTTCAGCCTCTTTTTCAGCATCATCAAAACTCATTTGGGCTGTATAACGCGAAGGCATCATCACCGCTCTGGTGCGTTCAGGCCCGATTGCATCAGCGGCGATAGCCAGCGTCAGCGCTGAATCTACACCACCTGACAAACCAATTAAAACACCTTTAAAGCCATTTTTTTCAACATAATCATGAACACCAGAAACTAACGCCTGATAGACCTCGGCCAGATCATCTCTTTCAGGCATCAGTTCATCTTCTGAACCTAGCTGCCCGTTACTATTAATGACAAGATTAAGTTGAGCCGGCTGAAATGACTTGGCTCGGGCAATGACCGACTGTTGATTATCCAGTACGACAGATGCCCCATCAAAAACCAGCTCATCCTGTCCTCCGATCATATTCAGATAAAAGACATGACAACCGGTTTCTTTAACTCTCTGCTTTAGCTCCAGCAAACGCTCATTGTTTTTATGTCGATGAAATGGTGATGCATTTAATACCAGCAAACTTTGAGCACCACCCTCTACAGCCACTTTTGCAGGCTCTATTTGCCAGATATCTTCGCAGATGAGCAGTCCAAACTTATGACCATTAAGATCCACCACCGCCGCATGACGACCCTCCGTGAAGTAGCGTTTTTCATCAAATACTGCATAGTTTGGTAATTCTTTCTTATCATAAACAGCCAGGACTTTGCCTTGCCTGATCCAGTAGGCACTATTGAAGAGCTGGCCTGCTTCATCGCCTATTCCCTGTCTCGGTGCACCAACAACCAGGTCGATATCAGTAATCGCTTCACAGATTTTTTCAATACAAGCTTTAACCTGCCTTAAGAAAGACGGTCTCAGTAAAAGATCTTCAGGTGGATAACCGGTAATCGCGAGCTCAGGGAAGACAACTAAATCCATTCCCTGCTGGCTTTGTTGTTTCGCCAGCGTTATTATCTTCTCGGTGTTTCCATAGGTATCGCCAACCAAAAAATTTTCCTGAATAAGGGCGATTTTTATATCTGATAACATAGCGTATCCACGTTAAATAATGCGGCAAATTCTATCAGGAAACCCGAATTGAAGCTTATATAATGTGTAATATCATCAAAACTGGATTGTAATCATATGTTCCGAAATCTTATTTTCATTGTTGCTATTGGCATTGTCGTTTGGCTGGTCAGCCGAATGATTAAAAGTAAAAGCCAGCAGATCAGTTCAAAAACCAGACAAGTAAAAAACAATGAAATCAAAAACATTGTTCAGTGCCAGATTTGTCAGGCATTTGTACCCGAAGACAAAGCCATCATAGAAAACAACCATACTTTTTGCAGCCAGCAGCATCTGGAGCAATGGAAAGAACAACAATAACGACATCTATTATCTATACTTTTAATAAAATCATTGCTGAATAAATTTTATTGTGCAAAACACTAAACATACTCAAAACACTCTAGACACACTTCATGACCAGTTCAGCTGGAGACCGCTTCGATTACTCAATTATTACCGGTTATTTTTAGCAACAATCTTTCTGGTTTTTTTCAGCTCAGGCTTTACAGGTCATATATTAGGCATTCAATCGCCAAGCATGTTTTTCTGGACTTGCTTACTGTATGTCATTATCAGCACTTCATTTATTTATGCAGCCCATATAAGATCACCTGATTTTAAAACACAGGTAGCCATTCAGGCTGTGGCAGATATCATCACGATTACTGTTCTTATGCATTCTAGTGGCGGCATAGAAAGCGGCATTGGTATGTTGTTAATTGTTAATGTCACCGCAAGCAGTATTTTTCTCTCTAAACAAAATGCCTACCTGATATCTTCCGTTGCTTCTCTGGCTGTTCTGGGTGAACAGTTTTCAGCAGATTATTTATTACTTGGTGAGGTTATCAATTACCCGAAAGCCGGTATATTAGGTGTATTGTTATTTGGTTCAGCAATTATTGCTTCAACTCTGTCCACTCGTTCTCGAGAATCTCAGGCATTAGCCAGTCAGACAACCGCTGAGTTGGCTGACCTGGAAAAACTAAATGAACATATCATCAAAAATATGCGCACGGGTATTGTCGTTGTTTTACCCAATGGGCAGATTTATATGGCCAATGAAGCCGCTGAGGTTTTACTGGGCAACCGCAAACTCGATGGCCGTCCACATTTGTCTACCATCTCACCACAGCTATACAAAAGACTTCGACTATGGCTAAAAACGCCCGGCCTTGAACAATTACCGCTAAAACAGGAACAAGGACTGCCCGAATTACAACCAGGTATGAGTAAACTGGATGAAAACAGAAGCAATAGTGAAATCATTATTTTTCTGGAAGATGCAGCACAACTCAACCAACGGTTTCAAGAAGTAAAACTGGCATCCTTAGGCCGGTTAACGGCCAGCATTGCTCATGAGATTCGAAATCCACTCGGCGCTATTAACCATGCAGCCCAGCTTTTAAATGAGACATTAAAAGACCCATCTAATACCAAACTAAGTAATATCATTAACACGCAAGTACAAAGACTCAATCACACCATTGAAAATATTTTGCAGCTATCAAGACAAAATTCCAGCAGCAGAGAAAATATCAACCTCTATACCTGGCTGGATTCTTTCAAGACAGAATTTTGTAATTCTCAGGCGCTTTCAGCAGAGCAATTATTAATCGATATTACTCCCAAAAGCACAGAAATATTGTTTGATGTCTCACACCTACATCAGGTTATCTGGAACTTATGTAGTAATACGGTAGCTCACTCTCATCGTGAAAAAGCTCAAATTCAAATTCAAATACAGGGTGGCGTTACACTTGAATCCAGACAGCCATTTCTGGATATAATTGATAATGGTAGCGGCATTGACCCTGATGTGGTTCATCAGATATTTGATCCCTTTTTTACCACCAGTTCTGCCGGCACCGGTCTTGGCTTATACATAACAAAAGAAATGGTCGAAAGTAATCGTGCTAAGATCCGTTATATACCCTTACCTAAGGGTGGCAGCTGTTTCAGAATTACATTTATACCCGGCATAATAAAATCGAACATTGCAAATAGTGAAGAAGAAATAAACTGATATGAGCACAAAAAAAGTCCTCATTGTGGATGACGAGCCAGACATCTGTGAATTACTGGAAATCACGCTAGGCAGAATGGGTCTGGATTCGACTTCTGCACTCGATTTTTCAACAGCTATTACTCTGCTGGATAACCAACATTTTGATTTATGCCTGACCGATATGAAATTACCGGATGGTGACGGCATTCAGCTGGTCGAATACAGTCAAAAGAAAAAACCTGACCTCCCTATAGCCGTTATTACTGCTCATGGCAATATGGAATCTGCTGTACGTGCACTCAAAGCAGGTGCCTTTGATTTCGTTTCAAAGCCACTTGATATCAATATCTTAAGAAATTTAGTCAGCTCAGCAATAAAACTACCAAAATCCTCTGAAAATAAGCCGTCAATAAATCAGACAAATTCAGAAACAGGTTCAACTACGTTGCTGGGTCAATCACCTGTCTTTAACGCAATGCGCGAAAAAATTAGTAAACTTTCCAGAAGTCAGGCACCTGTTTTTATTCATGGTGAATCTGGCAGTGGTAAAGAGCTTGCTGCACGGAGCATTCATGAAGAAGGCCCTCGGAAAGAAGCTAACTTTGTTCCAGTTAACTGCGGTGCGATTCCTGCTGAACTGATGGAGAGCGAGTTTTTTGGTCATAAAAAAGGCAGCTTTACCGGTGCTTCTGCCGATAAGCAGGGACTGTTTCAAGTTGCTAATGGCGGCACATTGTTTCTGGATGAAGTGGCAGAATTACCACTACACATGCAAGTTAAATTACTCAGAGCGATTCAGGAAAAAGCAACGCGTGCGATTGGTGAACAGCAGGAAACCGCTGTCGATGTTCGAATACTCAGCGCCAGTCATAAAAATCTGGCCGAACTGGTTGAGAAAGGTCAATTCAGGCAAGATTTGTATTATCGAATTAATGTCATCGAACTGGATATCCCTAGCCTAAGAGAAAGAATCAGTGATATTCCTATTATTGCAAAGTATTTATTAAAGAAGCTCAGTACCAAGCTTGGAATAACTGAACCTCGTTTAGCGCCTGACGCGATGGATGCCCTGCTTTCATATACCTACCCTGGAAATGTACGTGAATTAGAAAATATCCTTGAACGTGCCCTAGCCCTCGCTGAAAACAATAGCATTCAGCGCGAAGACCTGAATATACCTGTCACCAACACATCAGCAGTACAATCAAATACAGCTACAGCAGCAAATGGCAATCTATCTCTTGAGGCGCTAGAAAAACAAGCCATTGTTAATGCGCTTGAAGAAGCACGCTGGAATAAAACAGCTGCGGCAAAAATTCTTGGCATTACATTACGACAATTACGCTATCGCATGGAAAAAATGCAAATAGAATAATCAGTTCGAGAATTTCTTAATAATTTCTCCACTCTAATTAAGAATATTCTTATTTTCTAACAGTCAAAAGCTGACAAAATTGTCAATATGTGACATTTTTGCAACCTGTTATCCTGTGAATTACGCCTTTAGTTTTCTTAAGGTTTTCTTAAGTACTTGATTTATAACAACTCGTCGGTTTTTCTCAGCAATTGGCACAGAGCCTGCTATATATTCATCAACCTAGAAGGTTTTAACCAAGCAATACGCTTAACCCTATTTTGGAGAAACAACATGCAAATGGCTAAAAAAGTACAATCAGGTTTTACTCTAATCGAATTAATGATCGTTGTTGCGATTATCGGTATTCTGGCATCAATCGCGATTCCTCAGTATCAAGATTTCATTAACAAAACAACTTATAAAGAAATCGTCTCTTTAGCAGCTGGTGACTTTAAAGTAGGTGTTGAACTATGTGCACAGGAAGAACAGGCTCTAGCTAACTGTGATAACGGTTTTGACGGTCGTTTAGGCGATATACCTGCTGCTGGTGGTGCAATTGACTTCGATAATGACACTTCGGCTGATATCACAGCTGCTGGTATTGCAGTTGTAGACGGTGTTATCACGGTAACAACTACGGCTAATAATCGATATGGTGCTGCAGGTAATGGTACTACTTTTGTGTTAACTCCTACGCTTACAGCTGGTGCTGGCGGTAGAGTATTATGGGAACAAACTGGTACTTGTGGTTCATTATGTGACTAATTAGTCAGACCACATCAAAAAGAAGAGGGGCTTAGGCCCCTCTTTTTTTTGCCTCATATAACTTTTTTACAGTAAGAGAATTAGCAAATTATTATATACAAACTCTTATCGCAGAAATATTTTACATTTAGCAAAAAAATTATAAATTTCTACGACTTAGGCTATTTTATTAACAAAAAAATCAACTATACTCTTGCATAGCTCAAGGGATAAAAAAAATAATGGCTATAGCACCAAAATTAACAGGCTTGGCACGTAAACTGATTCTGGATGGTCTCATCACAGAAGAAAGTGCAGTTGAAACACAAAAGCAGGCTCAAAAAGAAAAAGTTTCCTTCATTAAACAACTTGTTGTTAGCAAGGTATTGTCTGCAGAAAAAATTGCCGTGGCCGCATCTCAAGAATTTGGTATTCCATTGATTGATCTTGCCGCCATGGACACCGAAAGTTTTCCTGTCGATATTGTTGATGACAAGCTGATTCAGAAGCACCAAGCACTACCTTTATATAAAAGAGGAAACCGTCTTTATATTGGTATAGCCGATCCCGCCAATCAGATCGCTCTGGAAGAAATAAAGTTTCAGACAGGTACCAACACCGAAGCTATTCTCTGTGAAGTCGATAAACTAGACGCCGCCATCGAAAAAATTCTTGCCAGTCAGGATACTGGCATGGATGGCTTGATGGATGATGACCTGGATGACGTCGAATTTTCTGATGAAGATGACAACAAGAAAGAAGACGTTGATACCAGTGATGTTGACGATACGCCCGTTGTACGCTTTGTTAACAAAGTATTCCTTGATGCCATTAACAAAAAAGCGTCAGATCTACATTTTGAACCTTATGAGAAACGTTATAGAGTTCGATTCCGTATTGATGGCATTTTAAGAGAAGTTGCATCCCCACCGTTAGCTATGGCTCCTCGTATTACAGCACGTATAAAAGTTATGTCTAAAATGGACACTGCGGAACGCCGGGTTCCTCAAGATGGCCGTATCAAAATGAACATTTCCAAAACACGTTCAATTGATTTTCGTGTTAATACATGTCCAACTTTATTCGGCGAAAAAATCGTTCTACGTATACTAGATTCTTCAAGCGCTCAGCTTGGTATCGATGTTCTTGGTTACGAAGAAGATCAGAAACAACTTTATCTGGATGCTCTCGCCAATCCATATGGCATGATTCTGGTTACCGGACCGACAGGTAGTGGTAAAACTGTTTCGCTTTATACCGGGCTTAATATTCTAAACACCGAAGATACAAATATCTCGACAGCAGAAGATCCTGTTGAGATTAATCTGGAAGGCATTAATCAGGTTAATGTGAATGCTAAAGTCGGCTTAACGTTTGGTTCGGCTCTTCGTGCATTCTTACGGCAAGATCCAGATATCGTCATGGTCGGAGAGATTCGTGACCTCGAAACTGCAGAGATTGCTATAAAAGCAGCTCAAACCGGTCATATGGTAATGTCCACACTTCATACTAATGACGCTCCTCAAACTTTAGCGCGTCTTGTTAATATGGGTGTGCCACCATTCAATATTGCTTCTGCGGTGAATTTAATTATTGCACAACGCCTCGGCAGACGATTATGCAACGAATGTAAAGCAGTAGATGATATCCCTAAAGAAGCACTACTTGAAGAAGGCTTTACTGAAGAGGACATTGCTGAAGGAATGACAATATACAAACCAGTTGGATGTGATCAATGCGATGGTGGTAATAAAGGCCGTGTTGGTATTTATCAAGTTATGCCTATGTCTGAAGAAATCGGTAGAATTATTATGCAAAATGGCAACGCTATGGATATTGCTGATCAAGCAACTAAAGACGGCATTGACGATTTACGCCGCTCCGGACTGAAAAAAGTCAAAGCCGGTGTCATGGGATTAAAAGAACTGAACCGCGTTACTAAGGATTAAACTATGGCTAAGAAAAAAGCGGCTAAAAAGGTACAATTTGTCTGGGAAGGGGTCAATAAACAAGGACATAAAATCAAGGGCGAAGAATCAGCTTTAAGTGCTGATTTGGTTAAAGCCTTATTACGCAAGCAGGGCGTTATCCCAAAAAAAGTTAAGAAAAAACCTCAGCCCCTATTTGGTGGTGGTGCAAAGAAAATCACTCCTGGTGATATTGCTGTTTTTAGTCGCCAATTAGCCACGATGATGAAAGCCGGTGTGCCTTTAGTTCAAGCATTTGGCATTGTTGGTGAAGGTCATGACAATCCAAGCATGCGCGATCTGATTCTGGAAATTAAAGCTGATGTAGAAGCCGGAGGCACATTCCATCACGCTCTAAAAAAACACCCATTATATTTTGATGATTTATTTTGTAATCTGGTTGATGCTGGGGAACAAGCTGGTGCGTTAGAAACATTACTAGAAAAAATAGCCACCTATAAAGAAAAGTCTGAGTCCCTAAAAGCTAAAATCAAAAAAGCACTGGTATACCCTGTTTCCGTTTTAGTTGTTGCCTTTGCCGTTACCGCCATTCTATTAATGTTCGTAGTACCGGTTTTTGCCGAAATGTTCCAGGGGTTTGGCGCTGACCTTCCAGTTTTCACACAAATGGTTGTTAATTTATCCGATAGCTTTATAGCAAACTGGTATATCATTTTTGGTGTATTAATAGGCACAATCTTTGGTATCAAAACTCTTAAGCAAAAATCTGAAGCATTTAATTTATGGTTCGATGGTTTTGTATTAAAGGCCCCGGTTGTCAGCGAATTAACTAATAAATCAGCAATCGCTCGTTTTTCTCGTACCCTTGCTACTATGTTTGCTGCTGGTGTGCCGTTAGTTGAAGCCATGGATTCTGTCGCAGGTGCGGCAGGCAACAGGATTTTTACTAAAGCCATCCTACGGATTCGTGATGATATAGCTGCCGGTCAGCAACTTCAGGTTAGTCTTGCACAGTCCGGTTTATTCCCAAACATGGTCATTCAAATGGTTGCGATTGGCGAAGAATCTGGCGCACTTGATGATATGTTAAGTAAAGTTGCTGACTACTATGAAGAACAGGTGGACAACGCTGTCGACTCATTAACGGCTCTAATGGAACCGATGATTATGGTTTTCTTAGCGATTGTTATTGGTGGCCTTGTTATTGCAATGTACCTGCCTATATTCAAGATGGGCGACGCTATCTAAACAAAGGCAAGATACTTACGTGAATATTATTGATTTTTTCCTGCAAAATACGGAAATATTTTATACCTTTGTCACTCTTGTTGGGCTTAGTGTTGGCAGTTTTCTCAATGTCGTTATCTACCGTTTTCCTTTAATGCTGGAAAATGACTGGAAATCACAGTGCAGAGAATTACTGGAACTTGAAGAAAAACCTCAAGAAATTATCACCCTTTCTAAACCCGCCTCCACTTGTCCACAATGCGGACACAAAATTAGAGCGTGGGAAAATATTCCTGTTATCAGTTATCTCCTGCTCAAAGGCAAGTGCAGTGAATGCCAGTCATCAATTTCACTGCAATATCCACTTATTGAAATACTAACTGGTTGTCTGTCACTTGCTGTCGCCATTAAATTTGGTGTTTCATGGCAAACTTTATTTGCACTGATTTTAACCTGGTCATTAGTTTCAATGTCTGTGATTGATATTCACAAACAGATTTTACCAGACGACATTACTTTACCAATACTCTGGCTTGGCTTACTGATCAGCATCTACACTATCTTTACAGATCCCGTTAGCAGCATTATAGGCGCTGCTGCTGGCTATATGATCTTATGGTGCGTCTACCAGTTATTTAAATTACTCACAGGCAAAGAAGGCATGGGCTTTGGTGATTTTAAATTACTTGCATTATTTGGTGCCTGGTTTGGCTGGGAATTACTGCCATTAGTAATCATTCTTTCATCAGCGACTGGCGCAATCATCGGCATCCTGATGATTGTTGTTAAAAAACACGAAAAGAGCACCCCCATTCCGTTTGGTCCTTATCTAGCTATTGCCGGCTGGATAAGCATGATGTGGGGAACACAAATAATGCACTGGTATCTCAGCTAACTCAATGTTAAGAGTTGGTTTAACTGGGGGAATCGGCTGTGGAAAATCAACCGTGGCTAATTTATTTTCAGAGTTCGGAGTTCCTGTCATTGATACTGACATAATTGCCCATCAAATAATGATGCCAGATGGACCCGCTTACCAATCTGTACTCGATAAGTTTGGCTATGATTGCCTCTCAGCAGACCAGACAATAGATCGGAAAAAACTTGCCAGTATCGTTTTTAAGTCTAAAGAACAAAAACAACAGCTAGAAAATATCTTACACCCCCTTATCTGGCTTATTGCAGAACAACAGATCAATGACAGTGATTACCCCTATTGTATTGTCGTGGTGCCATTATTGTTTGAAGGGTCACACCAGACAAGATTTAACTCTACCCTGGTCGTTGACTGTGCACAAGAAGAACAAATAAAAAGAGTTAGCATCAGAGACAGCAGAACAAAAGCTGAAATTTCCGCCATCATGAAGAATCAAATACAGCGTTCTGAACGATTGAGTTTAGCAGATGATATTATCTATAACTTAGATACAAACGATAGCTTACAAACGGATATAGACACGCTGCATCAAAAATACATAAAATTATCACAACAACCGGATAATTAGTTATTGCCAGTAAAACTGGTTTAAGCTATAAACCCACATACAAAAATAAATGAAAAAACTATAGTGAAAGACTATCAAATATATGAGCAGCCAATAAACAAACGCATCAGATCAATGATGCGACTTGACCTATTGTTTGATCAGTTAGCCTATTTCGCTAAGGCAAAAAATGTCTGGGATAACACCAACGCAGTAAATATTATCAATGACATTCTTGAATTTACTAATCGTACCGATATTAAATCGGAAGTAATTAAGGAACTGGAACGACAACAAAGCATTGTTGAATCATTACTCTCTCAGCCCGGCATCAATGAGAAAAAAACACTAAAACTTTTAGAAAACATCAAACAGCTGACAGATGATTTGCATAATATCAGCGGGGCAATTGGGCAGGATTTACAGCAAAACATTATTTTAAATTCCGCCAAACAAAAAAGCATACTACCAGGCAGCTCAGGTAGTTTTGATTCTCCGCTTTATCTTCACTGGATAAATCAACCATCTGCTAACCGGGTTAATCAGCTACTGGAATGGTCATCTTCTTTCATTTATATTAGCAAAGCAATTAAGCTTGCCCTGCAAACAATACGTGACAGTGGTGACAACGCAGAACACATAGCCGAGAACGGTTTCTACCAGGACAATCTCGACTTATCAAAATCATATCAATTAATAAGAGTAGCAATTCCATCAACAGCCGATTACTTTCCAGAAATTAGTGCAGGTAAACATCGTTTCTCTATTAGATTTTTGAGCAACAAAGGCTATACATCCAATCCTGAGCAGACTGATAACGATATTCCTTTTATATTATGTAACTGTTGTTTTTAAAGAACGAGATACATTATAAACTTCTGCACTTTATCTTCAGAAGACAATAACAGCTCCAGTTCCCAGCCTCTTCTGTCAGTTGTACAAATTGGAATAATTACATTAGCATTCCAAGCACCCAACTCTATACGCTCAAATGGAAAGATATTTTTCCCCATATCCATGTCCTTCATCCTGAATTCGATTACTGCACTATTGAGTGAGTTACTTTGATCCTGCAATTTAATCAAAAACTTTTTCAAAGGCTTAACCTCACCTTCAACTATAACTTTATAAGAATTATTATCAGAAGTTATTTCACAGGGAGCAAGATCGACGCGACATTTTGTTTTTATTGTTTGAGCACTTTCAAGCTGATTATCTTTAGGCTCGGTCAAGAAAATATTACCAACGACCACCAGGATTCCGAGCATTACAAACAATATAAACTGATGTTTTTTTTCCATCATTCCCAATTTGCTGAAATAACAGCAACTCCTTTACCAGCATGTTTTTGAATCATCGGGATATCTTTCGCAGTCATACCGCCTAAGGCATAAACAGGGCAATTATACTTTTTACTTAAGTCAGAGAAACGATTAATACCGATTTCCACACCCGCATTATGACTGACTGCTGTTCTAACAGGAGATAAAAAGCAATAATCCACATTTAACTTATTTGCGCATGACAATTCTTCATCATTATGACAAGAAACAGATAATAGTTTATTTTTTTCAATAGGGCGATTTGAATATTTTTTCATTTCATGTCGAGTCAAATGTATTCCATCCGCATCGACTATTTTTAACAAACTAGGATTTCTATTCAAAATAAGTTGAACATTATGCTTTCTGCAGAGTTCTAACATGGCTTTGGCATGAACTATATAGACAGAGTCATCAAGTTCATGCGCTCTGAACTGAATTATTTTTATGCCTTTTGTAAGGCATGATTTTGTTTTTTTTAGTAAATCATCCAGATCAGGATAGTCTCCAGTAATTTGAATCAAATCAGGGAGCTGAAGACGATTAATAATGGCAATATTTGCGACAGGAAACTCACTAGTATTTAAATCTGAAATATCATGCCACTTAATCAGCTGCCCCTCTTTACCGACAGGATCTCCAGAAAAGTCAGTGATCATAAAAACATGTAGGCAAACAGATTTGTCATCATAATTATGATCAAGAGTCATTAAATGGTCATAACATTGGGTTTTTATGCCAAGCTCTTCTTCTAATTCGCGAGATAACGCTGAAACTAAAGTTTCACCAGACTCAATCTTTCCGCCAGGAAATTCCCAAAGGTTAGCCTGATGCACATGACTGGCACGTTTACTGATAAGAACCTGATAATTTGAATTAACGATTACACCGACAGCAACATGGACAACC
>Ga0316206_1001280_pt1 | contig 23661 bp, 23 predicted proteins | sample 6monthpyrite_MG_FD_204942 | JGI IMG/M metagenome (GOLD analysis project Ga0316206, IMG submission 204942) | Microbial mat bacterial communities from mineral coupon in-situ incubated in ocean water Damariscotta River, Maine, United States -... | ecosystem: Environmental > Aquatic > Marine >... | reverse complement strand
CTGCAATCGTTCTTCACGTTGCGTAATCCATCGGCCAACCACCTGAACCCCATCTTTATCATTATATTGCAGCATAGGATACTTCAGGTTATCCCAGTGAAACGCATCAATTAACTTACCCTGAGTAAGCAGACGTAAATGCCAGTAACTTAAATTGTTCCTGGTGTGACATTGTTGACACATAAATACATCAGCATTAAAACGAACAAAGGTGTGGGGTTTGAATTTTATAAACATAATTAATCCTCTAAATTATTAAGCTTGTTGTTCAGGTGAGCGCGTAGGGCATCAGCAAGTTGGTCTCGCGGGGCACTCAAGGCTTCAATTCCATCTATACCAAATTGTGTCATTAGCCACGTTTCCACAGCCTCTTGGTTGGAATGTTCATGGCCACTCCCAATAATGCAGACAAGAGATCTACTGGGACTGATCTGTAGCCTTAACATCAATACGTTTGCCAGGTTACGTACAATAGATGGCATTTTATGAGTGATATGAGGTAACTGATTAATAACTGGTAATGAAATGACATTATTTCTCATGATTTACCTCCATTATTTTCACTAACCAGTGTTTCAAAGGCTGAACCATCCTGACGCGTTAAGTTAGGCACAAAACGGCTATAGACTTTAAAAAGCATCTCAGTGTTTACATGTCCCAGCTGACGTGCAATCCATTCGGGGTTTTCACCTGCAGCCATCCATAATGTTGCAGCGGTATGGCGTGTTTCGTACATACGCCTACGCTTGTAACCAAGCAGATTTAGCATGGGGTACCAGATACGATTACAGACATTTTTATTATCCAGTGCCTTGCCTAAGGTATTGCAGAACACGTAATCCTGGTCGCCAGTTACTTTATGGTGCGACTTGAGGGCTTCCAGCAGTGGGGTGGTCATATCAATAGTGCGGTATGAACCATCATTCTTGGTATACTCCACACGCCCCTGAACAATGGTTTCCCGTACCAATATCTGTTTACGCTCAAAATCGACATGTTCCCAACGTAACCCTGTAATCTCACCAGAACGCATGCCAGAAAAGAACCTGAGTTTGAAATAATCATGAAAATCTGGTCGGATATGCTTTAAAAAAGTATGAACCTCATCCAGTGATAATGGACGAATATCGGTTTTTTGCTCTTTTAATAATTTAACTCCATTGAAAGGACTGTTAAAATTAAAACGGTCGGCTGCTTCACACATCATGAGTCTAAAAATCTTAAGGATTTTATTAACAGTGGTGGCGCTTCTTGATTTACCGGTTTCGGGTGAGGCTTTGGCGAGTATTGCCCGAAACTGTAAAATATCTGCCTTAGTGATGTGGCTGACCACCTTTTTTCCAAAAAATGGTAGAACATGACCAGAAAATACGGATTCCACACTACTTATATAGCTTGCACGCCATGTCGGGCTCATCTCATCAAACCATGTCTCTTGAAATACCTTTACAGTCGGTGTGTCTTTACTAGATAGTAAAGATTTGACGTGTTGAGTTCGCAGAGCAAACTTCTGCACCATTGAACTCTGCGGAAAAAAGTCAGCGTAATTGAATTGTCCCAACGTGATAGAAGCGTCTATTTTATTGGCAACTGCTTCCAGCTTTATACGGTTTTCTTTCGTGTCTGGTAGTGCCGTCTGTTCCCGGCATCGTTTGCCTTGATATCTAAAATCAAACAGCAAGTTACCCGTTTCATTTCGGGTGCGAATATTAACCATTGCAAACACCTCCACCAGCCATCGGGATAGCGAAATCGTTTGAAACACTGGTCATTGCCATGTCTTGCTCAATATTCTCCCAAATGTATAAAGTCTTGCGGCCACCGAACGGGCGGATGTAATGACGCCCTTCAAATAGCACGCTGTCTTTCATACGGGTACGGATAGTACGAGCGTTGTACTTAATTTTCTCAGCCAGTTCCTGAGTTGTTAGGTAAGTAAGGTTCATATGTAATCTCCTGATTTATGATTAAATTTAACAGTAATATGCCCTGTTGATTTATATAATGCCCTACAGCAGGGCATTTGTCAAGGAAAATATCCTACTGTAGGGCTTTTTTGTGTTAGGCTGAGGTATCAATAAATGGAGAGTCTGGTGATGATACGTTGTAATTTATCCAGAATAATGGGTGAAAAAAAGCTGAAAATAGCTGATATAGCCCGTGACACAAGGGTTCACCGTAATACTCTGACATCCTTATACAAAGAAACTGCACAACGTGTTGAACTAGATGTTATCGATGCATTGTGTGAGTATCTAGACTGTACTGTCTGTGAATTATTCGAACGTGTAGAAAGGGATACATGATTCCATGGCAGGTTCGTAATTTCATTCATTGAATGATAGCGATAAACCAGTTATCAATCTTGAAACTAGGTACTACAAAGAATTTTGAACAAAGAGTTCAAATTATGGTTAGCCCGTCAACATAATCAGGCACCCATATCGATTAGCCCAGCCAATAATAAGTAGATAGTCTTATATGAATATTGCTCAAATAGAAGAAAATATTAAAAAGTTAGTTGGGGATCTTACCGAAGGTAGTATTACTCAGGATAGCTTTATATATGAGCTGCTATTAGCCTATGGTCATCGTAAGCAATCTGTTTCTCGATTACGTTCTGGTGAGCGTAACCTGTCAAAAGAGGCAAATGAAGTTATATGGAGACGTAATCTGTATTTCAGGCAGATTGAAGGTAATGCCTTACATGCCGAGATAGACCAAATACGAAATGAAAAGGTTATAGACCGATATAAGTTACGATTCATCATAGTCACTAATTTTAATCAGCTACTGGCAGTCGATACTAAAACCTCAGATACCCTTGATATTGAATTATCAGAATTACCAAAAAACTTTGATTTCTTTCTGCCCTGGGCAGGAATGGAAAAAGCTGTGTATCAGGGAGAGAATCCTGCTGATGTTAAAGCTGCTGAAAAAATGGCTAAACTATTTGACCTTATTAAAGTCGATAATTTTGATGAATCTAATAGAGAGGATAAGGGTGAACTTCACAACCTGAATGTATTTCTAACCCGGTTACTGTTCTGCTTCTTTGCTGAAGACACAGAAATATTTACTGAAAATCAATTTAGTTTAGCTATTAAGTCTCATACTAATGAAAACGGGAGTGATCTATCAGATTATTTAAATAGGCTTTTCGATGTATTGAATACTGCTGTAGATAACCGTAAGGGCTTACCAGATTATCTAGCTACCTTTCCTTATGTAAACGGTGGTTTATTTTCAGATAAAATTCAATCGCCTGCATTTTCTGCTAAATCACGAAGAATGCTTATTGAATGCGGCAATGAATTAGACTGGTCTGATATTAACCCTGATATATTCGGTTCTATGATTCAGGCTGTAGTGCACCCAGAACAACGAAGTGGTATGGGTATGCACTACACCTCAGTTACTAATATTATGAAAGTAATTGAGCCGTTATTTCTAAATGACTTTTATGATGAGTTTGAGAAATATGAAAATAAGCCTAAAAAGCTACAGGAGCTATTACAGCGGTTAGGTTCAATTAAAATATTTGATCCGGCGTGTGGTTCAGGGAACTTTCTGATTATTGCTTACAAAGAGCTTCGTAATCTTGAAATGGAAATTCTTAAACAATTACAAGAAATTGAGCTTAAGAAGTCAGGGCAAATATTTCAGGCTTATTCTGAAATAAAACTAACTCAATTTTATGGGATTGAGATAGATGATTTTGCACATGAAGTGGCAATACTTTCATTATGGCTTGCAGAGCACCAAATGAATATTGAATTTAAAACTGAATTTGGTGAAGTTAAAGCATCACTTCCCTTGCAGAAAGGTGGAAACATAGTTTGTGAAAATGCAACAAGTATTGATTGGAATGATGTTTGTGAAAAACATCATTCTGAAATCTATATCTGTAGTAATCCGCCTTATTTAGGGCAAAAGCAACAGTCACAGAAGCAAAAAAAGGAATTGGAAGAAGTCTGTGGAAATATCAGTGGTTACAAAAAGTTAGATTATATATCTTGCTGGTTTTTTAAAGCCTCTAGATACTTAAACGATAAGAGTGCATTTGCTTTTGTAACAACAAATTCTGTCTCTCAAGGGGTTCAGGTTCCAATTCTTTGGCCTGAGCTATTAGGCATGTGCCTGGAAATATCTTTTGCATATAGAAATTTTCATTGGTCAAACAATGCTAAAAGAAATGCAGGTGTTACTTGTTCTATTATTGGGATCCGTTTTGAATCAAAAAATGAAAAGTATATATTCAATGAACAATCAGTTGCACAAGTTAAACATATTAATGCATATTTAGTAGATGGAAATGATGTCATAGTAGAAAAAAAGCGTGAGAGCATATCGGGGTTACCACCAATGGTATACGGCAATATGGCATTGGATGGAGGACATTTGATGTTGTCCGACCAAGAAAAAAATAGCTTTCTGGAAAGTGAGCCAGAGGCTGCTCAATATATAAGGAAGACTACTGGATCAAATGAGTTTATTAAAGGAATAAACCGATGGTGTATATGGATAGAAACTAATGATTTAAAGAAGGCTAGCAAAATCAGGTTTCTGAATGAGCGCATAAATTCATGTCTTGAGTTTAGGAAAAGTGGTGGCGATGTCGCAAGGACACTTGTCGATAGACCCCATCAATTTAGATACAGACATACCCCTACTAAATCTCAGATAATTATACCGCTAGTTTCCTCTGAAAGAAGACGATATATACCGATTGGTTATGTTGATAAAAATACAATTATACAGCAAACAGCTCAAGTGATTTATGACGCTGAACCTTATATCTTTGGGATAATAAATTCATATATGCATATGGTTTGGGTTAGAGCTTTATGCGGACGAACAAGGACCGACCTGCAGTATTCAAACACCTTGTGTTATAACACGTTTCCTATTGATGCACCTAGTGAAGAAAGTAAAGAAGAGTTATCTCATCTATCCATGGAGATTATTGCCGCACGCGAAAAATTTTCACATAAATCTTACTCTGACCTTTATGATCCAGATATTATGCCTTTGGAACTAGTAGATGCGCACAAAAATTTAGATAAGTATGTTGATTCCCTTTATAGAAAGGAGCCTTTTGCTAGTGACAATGATAGGTTGCCCTTTTTGTTAGAAAAATATGAAAAAATGATAGGAAAGGATAATGCCTAATCTTATTGAAGTTGCATACGCACAATCAGGAAAAAGTACCTCTATAAATAATATGGGGATGCGAGCAATGCAAGCTCGCGCCTATGAGGCTAGAGATAATCAATACTTGTTGATTAAAGCTCCACCTGCGTCTGGTAAATCTCGTGCTTTAATGTTTATAGCATTAGATAAATTACATAATCAAGGAGTACGAAAGGCAATAGTTGCAGTACCTGAGCGCTCAATTGGCGGATCATTTGATACAACCAAACTATCTGAGTTTGGCTTTCCTAATGACTGGAATGTACCAAATGAAAACAACTTGTGTACTCCTGGTGGTGATAAAAGCAAAGTAAAAGCATTCAAGCGCTTTATGGCTGGTGAAGATGAGATACTAATATGTACTCATGCCACTTTAAGATTCGCGTACGAAGAAGTTGATGATTCGGCTTTTGATAATGTGCTATTAGCTATAGATGAATTTCATCATGTATCTGCTGATGGTGAAAATGTATTAGGTGATGTATTACGTTCTTTAATGACAAACAGTAGTGCTCATATAGTTGCTATGACCGGTTCGTATTTTCGTGGTGATAGTGTACCAGTATTGCTACCAGAAGATGAAGCCAAGTTTAGTAAAGTAACCTTCAACTATTATGAGCAGCTAAATGGTTACACCTATTTAAAATCATTAGGTATTGGATACCACTTCTACCAGGGGCGCTACACAAACGCGATTGGGGAAGTGCTAGATACGGATAAGAAAACCATTATTCATATACCTAGTGTGAATTCGGGTGAATCTACAAAAGATAAATACGATGAAGTAGATGCCATTATTGATGTAATAGGGGAATTTCAAAGTAAAGATCCTGATACAGGTGTCATATTAGTTAAGCGACATACAGACGGCAAGTTAATTAAAGTAGCCGACCTTGTACATGATGACGCTAAAGATAGGGATATGATTGTAGATTATCTTCGTAAGGCTAGTAGTGTGGACGATATGGATATTATCATTGCACTGGGGATGGCAAAAGAAGGCTTCGATTGGGAATATTGTGAGCATGCGCTAACTGTGGGCTATAGAGGGTCACTTACTGAAGTCATACAGATAATTGGACGCTGTACTCGTGACAGCGACAATAAAACTCATGCTCAATTTACTAATTTAATAGCTCAACCTGACGCGGATAATGACGATGTTAAAGTAGCAGTTAATAATATGTTAAAAGCTATTACCACATCATTACTAATGGAGCAGGTATTAGCCCCAAGTTTTAAGTTTAAAACTAAACGACCAGATGATGTTGAACCCACACCGCCTGGAACTATGTCGGTTGGGGGTTTCAAGGAGCCAAGTACTAAAAAAACTAAAGATATTATTGAAACAGACTTAGCTGAATTAAAAGCGGCTATTCTTCAAGACGATAAGATAATTGCAGCTTCTGCTGGCAAGATAGATCCTGAAGTTGTTAATAAGGTACTAATCCCAAAGATTATTCAGATTAAATACCCAGATCTCTCACTTGAAGAGGTTGAAGAAGTACGCCAGCATGTTGTTGTGGATTCCGTTATTGGTCCTGCTGAGGTTAAAGAAGAGGGCGGTAAAAAATTCATTAGAATGGCTGATAAATTTATTAATATTGATGATCTTCATATTGATTTAATTGATTCAGTGAATCCATTTCAAAAAGCCTTTGAAATTCTCTCAAAATCTGTTACTACAGATGTGTTAAAGCTAATACAGGAGGCAATTGAATCAACACGAATTACTATGGATCTTGAAGAGGCTAAAATTCTCTGGCCTAAAGTAAAAGAATTTGTAAAAGAAAAAGGAAAAGAGCCAGATATTGCATCTCCTGATTTAATGGAAAGGCGTTTAGCAGAATGTCTGATCTATATAAAAGAACAACGTAGGCAGCACGGGGTATAAGATGGATCTGGAGTGGCTTAAATCAGTTGTGAAGGATGATGACTTAAATTTATTGAAAGTTAAGATTAAATCCCCGGTTCCCACGGCTGACGAGCATCTTGTAGCGAAATTCACAGAAATTAATGACTTTATATCTTCGAATGGCAGGCATCCAGAAGCAGATATGGCAAATGTACCTGAATTTATGCTAAATCAACGTCTAAGTTCTATTTGTAATAATCCTGAGCAATGCGAATCTTTAAGGGGATTGGATATGCATAACCTGCTACCAGTCGCCGTAGTAAATAAAGTGGCTGAGCCAGAAGCTGAGTATAAAGCCGAAAAAGAGATTAACTCGTTAGATGACATATTTTCAGATGATGATTTAGGTCTACTTGATGATGGAGCTGAGAGTATATTTAATATTCAAAATGTACCTAAAGCAATTGATATGCCGGATAAGATTGCTAAACGTAAGCGTTGTAAAGATTTCGACAAATACGAACCACTATTTAAAGCCTGTCATGCAGAACTAAAGTCTGGAGAACGTGAGCAGCATAAGTTTTCGGGTGAGCAGCAAATACAGCAAGGGCAATTCTTTATACTGCACGGGGTTATGTGCTATGTAGCTGATATGGCTAAACGTGAACGTAAAAAAGGAAAAGTAAATGCTAAGCTCCACCTAATATTTGAGAACGGCACTGAATCAGACATGTTGTTGAGGTCATTAGCCACTGAGCTATATAAAGATGAAACAGGCAGACGTGTATTAAAAAGTTCTGATAATGCCCTAGACGCAATGCTAGGTATTGAAGAAGATGATCAGTCCACCGGTTTTATTTATCTACTTCGATCACTAAGTACGAACCCTGACATTCAGACTATAGAAAACTTATACAAGATAGGGTACTCAACAATAGCAATTGAAAAACGGATAGCCAATGCAAAAAATGAAGCAACCTATTTAATGGCACCTGTAAAGTTAATAGCAGGATATCAATGCTTTAATATGAACACCCAGAAGTTTGAAAACCTATTGCACACTTTTTTTGGAAAAGCATGTTTAGATATTGAGGTTGCAGATTCAAATGGTGTTATATGTAAACCTAAAGAATGGTTTATTGCACCGTTGAAAGCTATTGAGCTGGCAATTAAATTAATGATTAATGGTGAGATTATTCATTATCGGTATGATCCAGCTAGTGAGGAAGTTCTAGAGCGATAGATTTTATCTAAATGGTTAAGAGATTGTCAGGAATGCGTTTGGAGATAGAAGGTATGCTATGAAGAAATATAGCGAGAATAGCGATGATAAAATAATATCAATGTTGAGCATGCAGCTTGAGGAACAGATCGAAATAAATAATGAGCATGAAAAGATAATTAGATCCCTGGATGATAGCAAGAATCTATTTGAATCTAAGATTGCTAAAATAAGACATAAGTCAGACCAAGACATTGCCGCGATTAAGCAGCATTATAGTGGTATGGAGGATGACTCCGAATCTCAGTTAAAAGAATTATTAAAGCTCAAGAAGGAAATCGCATTTATGAAAAAGAATATGCAGCCAACCATAGATGCTCAAAAACAGATGATTCTTAAATATCGTGATATGTTTGGTATTAGTAATGATTGAATACACTTGTTGCAGGAAATTTACCAGAATTAGATGTGTTGGCTGAGGAGATTATCGATAATATGGAAGCAGGGTTGAATAGTTTTCTGGATGTTTTATCTGCCTTAAATGAATAGTAACATCCATAATAATGATGAGAGTTTAGAAATATATTTCGCATTTGTCGAAATAGAGCCAAAGCCAGGTCAGGTAATTATCTATGTTGATGAAAACACATGGAATGACTTTGGGTTTAGAATTCACTGTCATTTCACCGCAAAGCTACACAATAGTGATAAGGTTATCCAAAGTGGTATTTTGTTTGGCTTTTTACCTCAAACGGATAATGTTAAATCTGATAAAAAGGTATTTGAACAAGATTATAGTAGCTTGAATAATGCGCTTGAGAGCCGGAATGTTTCAAGAAATGAAAAAATATCCAGTAAAGATATGCCGAAATATTTTACGTTACTACCTAATATTCAAGCATATAGAACACTAGTAAGTGAATTAGGGGCTGACCATACAACTAATATTTTATCGCAGTTAAATGATTTAGTTATAAATAAAGTAAGGGATAGCTCGCAAGTCTGGTTTGAAGAAGTAATTAAATCTAAGGTTTTCGTCCTTGCATTCATGCGGAATTCTGAACCTTTTTTTGCATTTCATAATGCGGCTAGTGTTTTGGCTGGGGAGGGAGAGGAGAATTTTGAAGCAATCTCACATGAATTAGATCTGACTTTTAAATTAGACGGATTTACAAATCAACATGAAGTAAAGTTCAGATTTGGCTCAACCCAAGGCAACCTGATTCCTAAAAGAATAAATATACTTATAGGGGAAAATGGGCTTGGTAAGAGTCAGGTGCTAAATCAATTTTGCCGCTCAGCATTAAGGTATAGTGGCACAGAGGATAATCTCATTGATGTACGGAGTTCTATAAAACGCCCTATGATTAACCGCTTGTTAGCCATAGGTACGCCAGGTGAAACAACTAACACATTTCCTGGAGAGCGCATTAAAACTCAAAAAATCTATTACAGGCGACTTAATTTAACTAGGAAAGCAAGTGGTAGCGCTTCAAAACGTGTAGGAGAAACTCTAGTTCAACTTGCTCGTAATGATGAGGAGATTGGTGGTCGAGAACGTTGGGATCTATTTTGGGGGTCATTATCAAAAGTAATGGCTGTTGGCGAACTTGTGATAGGCCTTAAGAAGGATAATCAATACGGTCGGGAATATGTTAATTTAGAAGCACTTCGTAATAGAGAGGGAGAACAGCATGTACTTGAACTGTGGGGTAATATTAACCCAAATGCAGAGCCAAAAATAAAATTTAATGATAAATATTATCCATTAAGTAGTGGTCAACTCACATTCTTTAAGTTTGCTTTACTGTGTTGTTTGCATATTGAAAATGGTTCATTTGTATTAATGGATGAGCCAGAGACGCATCTACACCCAAACCTGATTGCAGATTTCGTAGAGTTACTAGACCATATTTTGGAGCACACTGGTTCGCAAGCTATTATTGCGACACATTCTGCATATTTTGTAAAAGAAGTGCCTCGAGCACAAGTTCATGTATTTAAGGGTGATGCTGATGGAGGGATATTTATCGAGTCCCCAAGATTAAGGACATTCGGTTCAGATGTTGACTCTATCTCACAGTACGTTTTTGGAGAGGACTCTGAAAGTCGTTTAACAGACAAATTGTTTAATTTAGTAAAAGATCGCTCATTTGAATCTGTTGATAAAGAATTAAGTGGTGAAATATCACTTGCGGCATTGATGGATATTCGACGTCGTATGGAAAAGTGATATGAAATTGTTACCTTGTCCGACAATAGATGATGAACAAACAACTAGCGATACTGCAAATAATACTAGTCTTCATAAGACGAGCTACCCGCACCTGTGCAATCAGCTTCAAAATATATTACGACAATATGAAAATTATATTCAGCACCGAGGGAATGCTTGGTTGATAACATCAATTCCGATTTCACCTGAGTTGAAAACAGGATTGTCAAAAAATTATTCTTTTCCGCCAAAAGAGTTGAAATGCATCAGTGAAATTCGTAAATCATCACCAGATGTTTGTCCTATGTGTGGTAGTTTGAAATCATATTCTCTTGATCATGTTTTTCCAAAAGAAGATTACCCAGAATTAGCTATATTCTCAAAAAACCTTGTACCCGCTTGTGATTGTAATATTAAGAGAAAGACTACGTTAAAAGGTGATGCTGCCACACGAGAGCGAGTGCTACACCCGTATTTTGATACATGTTTTCAAGCTAGGCAAATATCGTGTTGTTTTACATCACAAGATGATTTTAGAATTGTTGATGTTTCTATCGAAGTTATCGATCCAGAACACCCTGAATATAATTCTATTCAATTCCATATTAAAAAAATCGTTATTCCATCAGGAATAATTAATTGGTTAGTGGGGGAATGGGTTAAATTAAGAAGGAAGCCAGCTAATATCATCCAGACAATTCCCTTAAGGCTACTGAAGGATCAAAATGCGTTAAAGGAATGTCTCCTTGAAGCATTAACTCGTTACGATGAAGGTTATGGCACACCAAATAACTGGCATTCAATCTTCGTGCATGGAATTCTAAATTCACCTGATGTTCTGGATTGGTTGTTTAATCGGCACAATGATATTTTTTTAGGTAGAGTTGATCCGTTATAATAAGGGTTTTCCAGGAATTTATTGGTGAAATTTATGACTCAATGTTGCGACATTATTGGCGATATCCATGGCTGTAACCTGTCTTTAATCGCCCTCCTAGAAAAGCTTGGTTATGTTCGATCTGATGGGGTTTTTAGACATGAAAAAAGAAAGGTTATATTTCTTGGTGATTTTATAGATCGCGGCCCAGGTCAGCGCGAGGTCATAAATATTGTTCGCCCAATGATTGATGCAGGTAGTGCATTAGCAGTGATGGGCAACCATGAATTTAATGCTATTGCCTATGCAACCAAAGTACCAGACTCAGAAGAATTCTTACGACCGCACTCTGATAAGAATATTAAGCAGCACCATGTTTTTCTTGATGCTTATGATAATGGCCCTGATGAATATCGTGAAGTAATTAATTGGTTCATGACTTTACCGTTATGGCTTGATCTCGGTCAGTTGCGGATTGTTCATGCTTGTTGGGATGCGAAGATTATAATGCGTTTAGCCGATGCTGAATTAAACGATGATTTATTGATTAAGGCTAGTTTGAAAGACAGGTGGGAATATGGGGCAATTGAAACCTTATTAAAGGGAAAGGAAATTCAGCTTAAACAAGGCATGAGTTTTAATGACAAGGATGGCAATCCACGGCATGACATTCGTGTGCGTTGGTGGGACTCAGTAGCGACAACATATCAGTCCGCCTTCATGGGGCCCGATAGCGCGCGTACACATATTCCGGATGATGAGATCGAAGGGGATCATCTTGTAGAATATAATCATCGTGAACCACCTGTTTTTTTTGGGCCATTATTGGTTTGAGGGTGAGCCTTCGATTCTTGCTCCTAATATTGCATGCCTGGATTATAGTGTTGCAAAGGCAGGGGGGAAATTAACTGCTTACCGTTGGGATGGTGAGCAGCAATTGAGAGATGAAAAATTTATCTGGGTTGATAGGATAGAGCCATGAGATAGCCCATTTCTAGCACCTGGAATATGAACTTGTTCATATTATTTCTATATTTAATCAATAAAAACATTAAGATAGGTGGTGTTTAGCCATGTTTCGTATATTTCGACTATTGCGTTTATTTCGTTTGTATCCTATAGTTCTTTCATAAGCTATTTATAATTATTAATAAACATCTAATCGAGGTAGATGACATGTCTATGGCATTTAAGCTTTCAGAGCAATCAACTAGTCCACCCCCTAGTGCTGAAGACATTAAATTAGCGGCAGAAAGCAGTCGCCTTATTGCCGCTGCACTGGGGCATGGAGATACAGCAAGAATTAGAGTCATTGATGGAGAAGAAGATATTACTGTTCCATTGATGGCTATGCGTATGCTGGTTGATATTCTGGCTCATATGGCAGAAGGTGAAGCAATTTCTTTAATTCCACAGCACGCAGCTCTGACGACTCAGCAAGCTGCAGATATTATGAATGTATCACGCCCCTATTTCGTCAAGATACTCGAAAATGGAGAGTTACCATTTCATAAGGTAGGGAGTCATCGCCGTGTCTTTTTTAGAGATCTTGTCGCCTATAAAGAACAGAGCATGACAGATCGGAAACAGGCGATGGACGAATTAGCTGCACAGGCACAAGAATTAGATATGGGTTACTGACCAGGTGGCCAATTTTACTGCGGTATTTGATGCTTGTGTACTGTATCCGGCAACTCTGCGAGATATCCTCATGCGGGTGGCTGCGACTGATTTGTTTCGTGCCCGTTGGTCAGAGGCTATCCACGAAGAGTGGACAAGAAATTTATTAGCGAAACGACCTGACATCTCAGAAGCGCAATTGCAACGTACTGTGGAGTTGATGAATAGGGCAGTTCCTGATTGTCTAGTGACAAATTATGAGAGGCTAATCCCATTACTGGAAATGCCTGACCAGGATGACCGACATGTATTGGCTGCAGCTGTTCGCTGTGAAGCTGATGTTATAGTCACGGTTAATCTAAAAGATTTTCCAGCAGAGGTACTTGAGCCTTATGAGATAGAAGCACAGCACCCAGATGTTTTCTTGAGTCACTTGTTTGATTTGAATCCTGTTGTTTTTTCTAATGCAGTACGGGGGCATCGCGAATCACTAATAAATCCACCTAAGGATGCTCAGGAATTATTGGATATATACTTAGGTCAAGGTCTGGCGGTAACAGTGACAAAGTTACAGAGTATGATTGAACTTCTTTAGCCAGTTGTGCGAAGTGGAGATGCAGCTGGTTTTGAGTATTAGTTAATAACACAGTCGCTATTGACATAGAAGAAAATAATTATGGAAAGTATAACCAAGCTAGCTGTACTAATAGATGCCGACAATGCCCAACCTATCATTATTGATAGTTTACTGACCGAGATCGCAAACTATGGGGTGGCTAGTGTCAAAAGAATCTATGGCGATTGGACGGCTCCTGGACTAAAGGGATGGAAGGAAGTTCTATTAGAACATTCTATCCAGCCAATGCAGCAATTTGCATATACAAAAGGTAAAAACGCAACTGATAGTGCAATGATTATTGATGCAATGGACTTATTGTACACCAGCAATTTTAACGGATTTTGTATAGTATCGAGTGACAGTGATTTTACGAAGTTGGCTTCAAGAATTAGAGAGTCAGGGTTATTTGTTTATGGTTTTGGTGAGAAAAAGACGCCGTCTGCTTTTGTTTCAGCCTGTGATAAATTTATATATACAGAAGTTCTTCGAGCAAAATCTGATGAAAGTGAAGCTATTAGCAAAAAGACTAGCAGCGAATTAAAACAAGATACAAGGCTAGTAAGCTTGTTACGTAATGCAGTTGAAGCTTCCTCAGATGAAAGTGGGTGGGCGCAACTTGGGCCAGTCGGAAGTAATATAGCAAAGCAATCATCCGAATTTGATCCGCGTAATTATGGTTATGGTAAATTGGGTGAACTGGTTACTGCTACAAAGCTTTTTGATGTAGACGAAAGGCAAATAGGTTCTACTAATTCAAAAGCACTTTATGTTAGAGATAAACGGAAAAAATAGGCGAGAACTTTTAACAACAAAATCAAGTGGACGCAAAAAAGCGTCGCTTATTAAAACATTTGAGGGAATTAAGCATCGATCATGCTGGACTGCATATATCAACTTGCAAATGATTTTCAAACGCTCATTGTTGGAGTGCTTGGCTTTTGGGGCGTAATCTATACCTTACAAAGGAATTCTCGCTTATCCTGGGAGCAACACGAACGTAGCGTTAAGCACGAGCGTAAGGTAGTGAAAACAGCGCTATATGCTGAATTGGAATTAATTCGTAAGTCATTTTTTGAAAAGTCCGCAACACTTGAGGGTGACCGTGAAGATAGTGATGCTTTTTTCCCTGAGGAATCGAACACCAAGGTTTATCAACACTTTCTTGGAAAACTTGGTCTTCTATCAGTTGAAGAGGCTGCAGTAGTAATAGAGGCATACACTCTGGTTGATGAAGTTCCAATGCGGCTGAGACTGCTTTCATCCGGGCACGATTCTTCCTACGACAAACCCGGTTACATATTTATCAAGGCACCACACTGTAGAACTGCTGCGGGTATCTACAAGAATTTTCTCCCATCTATTGAAAAAGCACTACAAAAAATAGGGGCTGATTGAACAAGAAGAAGCCATATCCTCTAACAGAAATTTCAAAAATGCTCGTAACTTTCTTGTACGAATTTACGAGCGCCGGTTAACTTGGCGGTTATGTGTAAAAAGGAGTAGCTATGATTTTCTCAATATCAAGTAATTTAGGTAAAGCTAGCAAAATTACTGAAAGTAGCTTTACTGGATTGAATATTTGGGAGCGCCAGCACATTGAAGAATGGGTGCGCACAAATCCAGAAATGCTCGGTGAAGATCTTTTAGTTGTGAGCATAGAGTTTGACCGCTTTTCAAATAGCAGTGATCGGCTAGATGTCTTAGCGCTAGATAGATCGGGTAATCTGGTTGTCATCGAATTAAAGCGAGACTCTGCGGCAGGTTATGCAGACTTGCAGGCTATACGCTACGCAGCAATGGTTTCATCTATGACAGTGGAAGTTTTAGTGCCGTATTACATTGCTTATCGCAAAAAATTCTATGATGAAACTCTTTCGGAAGGTGAAGCACAAGACCAAATTATTGAATTCGTTGAATCTGATTCATTCTCGGAATTTTCAAACAAACCACGCATCATTTTATGTTCTGAAGGCTTTTCTCAAGAAATTACAGCAACAGTGCTTTGGCTGAGGGAATCAGATATCGATATTAGTTGTGTAAAAATCACTCCTTATAAAGTCGATGAACAGGTTGTTATTGTTCCGAAAGTAGTAATTCCTCTTGAAGAAGCAAAACAATATTTAATTGATATTAAAAGGAAAGAAGAAGTAAAAGAGCAGTCTGAACGAAAATATCGTCCCAAGACAATGAAGATTCTAATAGAAAACAATCTTGCCCAAGAAGGAGATCAAATCTTCTTAAAAAATGGCCTTCCTTCCCATTTACAATTTGAAGAAGATAACCCAATATTTCAAGCAGAAATAACTGGAAAGCTGGGGCAAAGCAATGCTGTAAAGTGGGCAAAAGATGGAGAGGAATATTCAATATCAGCTTTAGCATGGAAAATATTCAAAGACAGTCATCCTGATAAAAAGGACCCGGGTGGCGTTAATGGTAACTGGCATTGGGTAAATGAAGCAGATAAACCGTTGTGGGAAGTGGCCGAAGAGTATCTTGCCAAAAACATATAGCAAGAAAATTGACAGAGATAATTTAAGCGTATGGGCTATAAGATTATGAGCTATCGTGATTCAGCATCATTTGGTAAAAGACAGGAGTATGTCGTAGTTGCTGAACTATTGAAGCGTGGCTTTGATGTCTATATGACACTAGTTGATGATCAGGGTATTGATTGCATTATCAGAATTGATGAAAAAAGATACATAGATATTCAAATAAAAGCCAGGTCAAAAATAGCAAAGCAATGGAATTTCTTTGCAGCAATGACTATTGAACCAAGAGACAATTATTATTTTATATTTTATTTAGAAACAAATGATACATTTTGGGTGATCCCATCTAATGATGTAGTGAAATATGCGATAACAAACAAAAATGGTAAGCATTCTGGAAAGCATTCGTTAACAATACCAAAATCTGAAACAACAGAAAAAGCTGAAGCATTTTCTATATATAAGGGAGAGAATGGTTTTGATTTACTTCGGAAGTATAAATAAAACCATAATAATGCATCCTATTTGGTTTTAGGTGTCAGGAATGGACGAAGAAAGTAGACAGTCACACGTAAGCCGCAGAATACATCTGGTTGGAGGTATGCATGCTGTCAATATAAATGGACTGGAGGTCCAAATATCACCAAATACGTTACATGGGAAAGTTACGCGATTCTATGCGCATTCATTTGAGTCTATCTATTCTGACTTGCAAGATTTGGGCTTTTCAATTGTAGGCGTAGATTTTTATTCTCATGTAGCCGAGGTTAAAGGAGAGGTGCCGCCTAATTGGAGAGTGTTTAATCAATGTGCGGATACTGCCTGGCCATCAGAAGAGGCTGCAAGGATCTGGAAGGGAATAGCTCACGTAGCATTTCAGCAGAAAGAAGGTCATATATGGGATTTGTGTAGTCGTATTGGCCATCAATTAAGGGTCTGTAGCTGGCGCATCAGGGAATTGTCTGAAGCTTATCATAAGCAATTAATAGCAAAAACCAGCAAGAATGGAGCTCGTCCCGGATTAAGATACGAGGATGGGTTTACATAGAATACTTATTTGGCAGTACAGTCGTATTTAGTTGATGCCTGCATATTAAGGGATTATCTGTCCGAATTTGCAGCAATTTTTGTTTTCGGTCGGCGTTATGATATTGATAGTGAGCGCATATCGACAGTAGGTGGTTTAATTAAGAAGGTTTTAAGTAGGATTGATGGGGATGACCCACTTGCAGAGGGCTTTAAGAATGCTACAGGAGAGGGTGGCTGGCTGAAGGTGCTGGGGGAGTATAGAGATCTTGTTGTCCATTCAGCACCATTGGCACACGCAGAGATGAAGTTACATGCTGTTATAGATATATTGCAAATTGATGCAGAGGGCGCGATACTCCTAATCAGGATCCCGTTACCTATAGACCCACAGGCAATTTCAGCAAATAGAGCATCAAGGGGGCATTTTTCAGATTTTGAGGAGCAGTTTGAAAAATTCGCAAAGGCTGTAAGTGAAGGTGTCTCAACTATTGATGCAATGACATATATAATGGAAGTGCATGGTGAACTTGCATCGTTAGCCACAAAGCTCTCTACTGAGTCACCTATTGCATATCAAGATATAGTGTTAACAGAAAGCGATATAATTGGGTCTATAAAGGTAATAAAAGAATGAAGTTTCACAACAAAAATAATGTTGTATTACAAAAAATATTTGCGTGATTTATTTTTATCTGTAGTAGTTCAGACTTCATCTTGCAGCTTTAAAAAAGAGTTTCGATATCATCTGGCGGGTGATAAGCTCTTAAATAAACCAAAAGCAGACATACGATATTTTTTAAAAAAAGGTCAGCTGACGACCCAAAGCAGACAATCAAGATATTGTGATATAGTGTTTGTAATGCTCTAAAACGGACACTCAAAGAGCTATTTTTGGTATATAAAATGATAAAATCTGGCATTTGCACGTTCTGAAACTATAACCATATTTATGCTAAATTAACTATGGGGAGATTGTATGTTAAAAAAATGGTTGAATTTCCGAGCTTTGATGAAACAATCATTCACTCCTGAGCAATTAGATGAGCGTATTAAGCAGCTTGATAATAAAAATAAATTAATTCAGTTAATAGAGCGTAAAGGTGTTGAAATATTTAATGCAATTCGTCGACAAAAGCCTGCTGCACTAGCACTCGAATTGTTTCAAGAGTTATCTTCTGGTCAAAAAGATTTAATCATCGCAGATATATTATGGAATTCTAGAAGTGTAAGTGATTTTAATGCGGTATACGACACAGGTTTTTTTACTAAAAAACAACATATAGAAAAATTTGTTGAAAGCGCTAAAATAATTTTTTCTCCGCCTTATTCGGAGAGTTCTCAATATTATCTACCCATTATTACTACGAACAATATATCTAAATATATTAAAATAACTATAAAAAACCGGCCCTTTGCAATGCAGAAAGCCGCTATTGAAAATTTACTACAACCGACAAATGACGGTACGAGTTTGGGGCGTGGTCATACAGATGTTGCACACATGTTAGCTAACGCTATGAAAGGAACTGATTATGAGGCTAATTTGATTTCATTGTCAGAAAAGATTAGACGAAATGATGCTGAATCAATAAACAAACTACGACAATTAACTATCAGACCTTCTGAGAAGCCGGATAATAAAATTGATTATACTAATGGCTATCCAGATACAGAAAAAAGAACGTTGGGAGAAAGCTCAATGCTTAATCAGGCAGGTGGTGATATTATGGAAAAATATAGCTTTTCTGACACTTCTAAATCAAGCTTAATATACAAAAAATCATGGGACCATGGTCCTGTTGACACAGATGAAATTATAAGAATTGGTGAAAAAAAATATGTATATATAGCTATAAGACCAAAAGGCGAATATCAGTGATAAGAGAATAATGGGGTCAAAACACAGATAGCGCTAATATACCAATTGGTTAAAGGGGCAAAGTACGACCCAATTATCATGGGAAAGCAATACTGAAATGTTGCTACCCTGGCAGAAAATATAACCATCGCCGCTTAGCACTAGCGGATATTTCCGTGGGTTCTTCTATGGCCTTTTTTCCCAAATAGTAATAAACACCCGACTTGATTTCATCTGATAGTCTGCCCCTGGATGGATTTAGAACATATAGATCCTCGGCGGCTCTGACAACCGCCTTAATACAGCTCGTCATTAGGGTTTCTTCATCGATCTGCTTATAATTTTTTAGTATTATTTTTACGCCCTTGTAATAACGACCCCAACCTTCTTTTAAAATGCGATTTTCAGACGTGATGGTAATATTTCCTGACTTATACTGTATTCTACCTGAACGCATAATTTTAATTGTGATTCTTTTTTTCATACACATCATCCCTCTCTGAACCTTCGAATAGATAGTTTTTTCTGCCAAAGCAATTGGCTTCATTCGTATTTCTGAATCAATATTATCCATCTTAAGATAGTTTTTTTCAATAAAAGTAACCAATGGGGGCGACTCGATTGGTTGATGATGGGTATCAAATTTTCTTTAGATCTACATGGCAAAGTACGACCCATAGCTGCCCCTGGGGGATTTTGGTATGATGGCAGAAATCGACCCTTATCTGACTCTGAGCATTTAGCGCAGTTAGTTGACGGAGTGCCATAAAGCGGACATCAATCGGAAGCTGATTATTGAAGTTTTATTACCGATATGTAAGATACCTAAAACGAACCAAAGTGAATGTTATTGGCGCGTGATAAATAGATTAAAAATTAGAAGTTTTAAAAGTGATATAGAAGCAAAATTGGCAAAATATGTCTGGAATCGTTATGAAAATTGAAGTGGCTTGCAACAAAGAGGATAGCAATAAACAGAAAGGTGACCTGTTGGAATCCTTATCAAAAAAATTACTTGAGGCACAAGGTTACAGTGTTATAGAAGAAATTAGAATTGTTGGTGCTGAACTTGATTTATTGTGCAAACATAAGGTTAGTGAAAAGATTATTTATGTCGAATGTAAAGCGCAAAAAGAACACATTTCAGCTCCTGTTTTGAGGCAATTATGGGGGACCGTTGACAGCGAGGAATACTCCGAGGGATGGTTAATATCGACGTCTGAATTTACAAAGGATGCCAAAGGTTTTGTTGAAAACTGGAAATCAAAACCGAAAGAAAAGTCTTCCAGATTAAGTTTTTATTCACCATATCTTGTAATCTCATCGCTAAGAGATTCTTCAATTATTACCGCTCCGCCGGTATCTGCGGCAGGTGATTTTGTGGGTGGAATAGAGTTTCTTGGTGACTGGACATTGTTAGTATCTCCATATGGAATGTATTGGTGTGTGTATACGTTAAGAGGTGGAGAACCTTATGGAGTTCTTGTATTCAACGCAACTAACGAACGACAGATTCAAGATGAGCTTACTCTAGGTAATTTATCTAACCTTGAATCTACACTCACTGATTATAAATTAAATATTGCTCTTAAAGACATTAATACTAGTGAAGAATCAGAAACGGAAACATTACCCGTTGTAGTTGAGGTTCAAACTGGAGACTCTTGGGATGATTATAGGCCTGCGAGACCAGAAGATTTTGTTGGTAGAGATACTACTCAGAAAGAAATTCTAAATTTTTTAGATTCAGCAAAAAGCAAGAATGAAAGCCGAGTATTTGCGATCACAGGAAATTCGGGGTTAGGAAAAAGCTCATTGATTGCAAAGCTTCGAGATAGATCAAGGAATAAATTCTACAAAAATAAATATTTCGTGTTTGCAGTGGATATTCGTGGTGCTAGATCGCCCTCTTATATCTGGTCTTCGTTGTTGCTTTGCCTAAGAAAGGCCCAAGCCAATGGTTTTGGAGAAGAAATTGACTTAAATCTAACTGATCCAACTACACCGTTAACTTCATCGAGCATCCAAGCATACTTTGATTCTCTTGATAAAAAAGGACAGGTTGTTTGTCTGATATTTGACCAGTTTGAAGAGCTTTACTCAAAACCTGAGTTGTTTGGAATTTTTAAATCGGCAAAAGACTTAATGCTGGATGTTGCAGGTTGCAAGCGAAATTTTGTGCTGGGTTTTGCGTGGAAGACTGATAGTACAACTCAGCAAGACCATCCTGCTTATCATATGTGGCATGAATTATCAGATCATCGACGAGAATATAAGCTAGATGTTTTTGATAGTGGAGAAATTTCTCAGTCAATTACAAAATTTGAAAAGGAAATAGGTCAGAAGATAACTGCTGAATCACGCCATCAAATAACTCATTCTAGCCAAGGTTTTCCATGGCTTCTCAAAAAGTTATGTATAAATCTATATGAAGGAATATCTAAGGGAGAAGGGTCAGAGTCCATTCTCGTTGACTTAGATGCTGGACGACTTTTTGAAAGTGATTTGGAATCACTCACGCCCTCTGAATTGACATGTTTGAAATTAGTCGCTCAGAGAGCACCTGCGGACTGGAGTGAAATTATAGAAATTTCTGGTACAGCCACATTGAATAATTTGGTTCATAAGAGGTTGGTTGTTAAAAGTGGCGATAGACTAAATATATACTGGGACATATTTAAAGATTACTTGCTAACGGGAAGAGTGCCAGTAATACCATTCAATTATATTCCTACAACCGATCTAACTTCGATGTTGAATATTTGCAAAAAACTAGAAGGAGATAGATTTGTTGATTCAGTTGAATTAGCTCATTCTGTTTCATTAAATGAAAAGACTATTTGGAATATTGGAGCAGATTTAGTGATGTTTGGTTTGGCAGAAAGAGAGGGAACTACATTTAAGCTTCATAGAGATATGCCAAAATATTCGGAAGAAAAAGCTCTCATGCTATTAAGAAGTAAGCTTGATAAGCACTCACTTAAAATTGCGCTATATAAAAAAATGGCTGGAAAAACGATCGAGCCCCACCAAATAAGAGAAACACTTATCTCATGTTTGCCTAAAGAAAAATATGGCGAAAAAACATGGTCAACGTATTCTAATAGATTAACAAAGTTTCTTATGTATGCCGGTTTTTTATCAAGAGCAGGGGATAAAACCATAGTACAAGATTCTGGGGGACCTGTGCTCGATAGACAGGAACTAGCAAGAAGAGGAAAACAAAGAGGTAAAGTATTCTCTGTTTCAGCCTCCCCTTATGCCGTATGTGAAGCAATTGAGCTTATTAAAAAAGGTGGTGTGGAGCCAAAAAATATTAGCCGAAATGCATTAGCGGTTTTGAAGAGATTCGAGTTAGTTTCCATAAAAGGAAATAAAATCAATCTGAATAATACATCCATTGATAAATATGGAGGAATTACTGAGGCGATTTGGTCTTTAGCTAAAAATGAAAGCTCTTTAGCTAGATGCATAGAAATATTAATTAAAACACCAAATATCACCACTAAAGAGTTAGCCAAACAAATAAGTGATGAATTTGGTTTAAACTGGTCTGAAGGTTCAAAAACTAGGAATGGTGGAATTTTGAAGCAATGGTCTGGCTGGGTCAATGAAGGAATTAAAACCTCAACTATACCTGCTCCACCTGGACGACCGTACAAAGAAATACAATCAGCAGTATAATAAACGTGTTTTTAAATGTCCGCTTTCTGCATAGTCATAGTGTTTCAAGAGCTGTGAGTCACCTTCCGCTTTTGGCCGTTTGCTGCCTATTAGGTTAAATGATTTAAACGGCTGATTTTCTTCAAACCTAATATATTTAACAAATTGTATGCTCCAGTATAAACACATATCCAAATGTGTAAGATCAGGTATGAGTCACTACATTTTATTGTGTCTACATGAATTGTCGTAATGATTTGAGATAAGCGTATGCTACTCATGTATATTCAGACTACCAATATACCTTTCTCAACCGCAGTCGATATTTCTACACTAACACCAGAATGAAAGCTGATAGCATCTTCAAGTAAACCATCACTAAAGATGACACCTTCACTAGGCATGGCAGATGTCATATTAAACTCAGACTGACTGGTGATCTGTCCAAATATCAATTCAGTCCCTGTTGTGTTACTTGGAAATGGCTCTCTAACGGAATAAAATAATGAATCGCTGTCCCAGGGTAAACCATTCAATAACTCAGAATCATCTATTGGGTTACCCATGGATCGGGCGATTGCAGCAGCCCCGGTTACAATACTTTTAAACCAGCCTGTAGACCCAAGCCCTGTGGAAATGATGACACCACTAGAAGACTGAAACTCTGACACCCCGTCTACTTCCAGTTTATAGCGTGCAGAGGTGTGTCTTTCTGGTCCAATAAACAAGTCATTAACGGCGAGAAGACTCTGGCCATCACTGAGGTTCGCTTTAGCCATGGTAATTTCTTTTAGTGATCGTTTTTCAGCCATTATATCTAGCGCAATACTTTTCAGCTCTTCAACCTGAAAGGGGAGCAGTATGCCGTCATTGCGTTTGGGATCCGGGTTGGCAGCAATAACGGGTTGGCCTGGAATGTACTTAAGTGTATTAGCCACCAACCCATCCTGGCCTATAACGACAGTAAGATCATCTTTCCCAAAAATGAAATTAGGCAGGAAACTACGTTCCAGTAGCA
>Ga0316206_1001279_pt1 | contig 23665 bp, 21 predicted proteins | sample 6monthpyrite_MG_FD_204942 | JGI IMG/M metagenome (GOLD analysis project Ga0316206, IMG submission 204942) | Microbial mat bacterial communities from mineral coupon in-situ incubated in ocean water Damariscotta River, Maine, United States -... | ecosystem: Environmental > Aquatic > Marine >... | reverse complement strand
TGTTCACTACTTTTTAACTTTTAAAATGGAATAACCTCGTGTTTATAGACTCACATTGCCACATCGACTGTATTGACCTTAAAGATTATGACAATTCGATGGAGACGCTAATGCAGCAGGCCGCTGATGATGGCGTAGAGCATATGCTTTGCGTATGCATCGACCTGCATGAATTCGACGCAATGTACGACGTGGTTAAAAACTACAATCAAATTTCCGTTTCAGCGGGCATGCATCCGATCCATGCAGTTGGTGAAGCCTTAAGTGTTGATGAAGTATTGAAATATGTAAAAAGAGAAGAGGTCGTCGCTGTTGGTGAAACCGGTCTGGATTATTTTTATCAAAAAGATAAACCCGACTGGCAAAAAAATAGATTTCGATATCACATTGCTGCGGCAAAAGAAGTTAATAAACCAGTTATTGTACACACACGAGATGCAGCAGAAGACACCATAAAAATAATAAAAGAAGAATCAGCAAAAGACTGTGGTGGAGTCATCCATTGTTTTACAGAAGACTGGGACTTTGCCAAAAAAGCACTCGATGAAAATTTCTACATATCATTCTCAGGAATCACAACATTTAAAACCGCAGAACAAATACGAGAAGTTGTCCGAAAAGTGCCCACAGATAAATTTCTGATTGAAACCGATTCTCCCTATCTAGCACCCGTACCAAAACGAGGTAAACAAAATTATCCCGGCTATGTGAAATATGTGGCTGAATGCGTGGCCAATGAGAGAGGGATGTCACTTGAAGAAGTGGCAGAGATAAGTAAGCAAAACTATATTAAGTTTTTAAATGGTATTTGAGATTAAGCATAAATAACTTTAGCTCAAACAATAGACCGTATTTTACAAATCAGCTTTTCATAAAAAATAGCCTGAAAGGCCTATGCCTGTTAGGATTAGGAATAAATATAAATAATATTATAAATATATAGGCGGCATGCCGCCTAAATCATTGTTATGCAGAAAAAAACAAAAGGTGAAGTGGTGGACTTTTATAATGATCCAGTAAAAGTTGATGAATATGAAACCATGTGTGAAAAATATGATGGTTCTGAATTATACACAGTGTTAGATAAACATCTTACAGATAATTCAACTTTATTAGAGTTAGGCAGCGGACCCGGAAACGATATAAATTACTTAAAAAAGAAATATAATATTTCGGGTTCAGATTTGTCAGAGGAATTTCTTATTAGGTGTAAGAAAAAATACTCAGACGTTCCTTTTATAAAGCTAGATGCCGTTTCAATCGAGACAGATAAATTATTTGATTGTGTGTTTTCGAACAAGGTATTGCATCATTTAACTCTTGAAGAGCTTGAAAAGTCATTAAAACGGCAACAAGAAGTCATTGTGACAAATGGATTATTTGCACATACGTTTTGGTTGGGAGACAAAGAATTTACAATGAAATGAATGTTGTTCGTGTTTCACAATCGAGAACATTTAGTAAAGCTGGTTTCTAAATATTTTACAATCCTCAAACTGTATGACTACAAAGAATTTGAAGAAGGCGACTCAATATTCATTTTGGCTAAAAATGACAAAAATGCATAACAAAGCGCTCCAGTTGATTCACAAAAGCGGCGCTCCTATCGTCGCACTGCTTTTGCTCTCAACTGAGCTTAATCGTTATACGTAATCTAGAATCAATTATTTATATCAAAGATGTCATATGTATGAAAATTAAAAGTCAGTCAATTGTAATCCTTATCTGTTTGGTTTTCATTGTAGTTGTTTTTGAAATATTTATTAGTGTTATAAATTATTTATTTGACTACAAATCCCAAATACTTGGTCTTGTAGTCTGGTTGTTTCTCGTTCCGGCGTTGTATCTTGAGCTGATAAGAAAATTCAAATATACAATTGAAAAAAATGCATTTTTGTTTGCTATCAAATTATACGATATTGTACTAGCATTATTAATGAGCTTTGCAATTTATTATGGGCTTTATTATAAGAATGAAGCTGATGTGGGGTTTGGTTTGTTGTTACTAATTAGTTGTATGCTCGCATCATTCATATTAATGTCATTTATGTTCTCAAAAAAATACTATTTACGTTTATTTGAGTAAAAGAAATTAGTGCTGGTGACTATAAACTAGGGTTTTACTAGTAAACTGTGCTGAGGTGAAGTGGAGAATAAAAGGGGTCGGTGACAAATGAGAATCATTAGTATTACTATTTGTCACCTGAAATGGGGTCAGATCACAATTGTTTCTAATATTAGAGAGCGTTGAGATCTACCCTGTTTAATTTCCACCTGTTGGCTGAAACAATCTCAAATAATGGGTATAGATAGTGACTGATTGTTTTAGTATTTTATTTTTATAAGAATTATTACAAATATCTAAGAGGAATAATCTTAATGATGTGTGTTGTCTTTCTGCGCATCTATTTAATATCATGCATAAAAAATCCCACCACGATGGGCGGGATTGATTTTCGGTAAGTGATTATTTTAAGCTGAGTCTTTTCTTTTGATAAAACCTATTGCTAATAAACCTAAAGCTATGAGAACGAGAGGTGATGGCTCTGGAACATCTACTTGTTGATAAATGATATTGTCAATGTAGAAATCAAAGCCTTGTTGGTACGGTGTATCAAAAATTGCGTAAGCAATATTATTGACTCCGGTATCTAAACCAATAAAACCAGATGGTTCACCGTTTTGTAATGGTAAGCCAAGGTCACTTATCTCGATTGATTCTATGAATGTGTCAGTGCTATCGAAAATACTTAGAGATACGGTAGTATTGTCAGAAACAAAGTCTAATCCAATTGCCGAAACATTCGAGAAAAAATCCAACCGGGCCGCAAGTCCATCATTTTGATTGTTATAAGTGGGTTCAATGAGTGGAGTTCCTGTCCAATCGTAACCGGAAACAACACCTTGTGAAACGGTTAGGATGTCTGAACTAACAGTCGTTGTGCCTGATGATTCACCATCAAATCCATATGTTATTGCAGATCCTGAAAAATCAACTCTATCAATAGGGATGGCGTTAGCTACTTGTCCCAGGCTTAAGCAAAATACAATAAATGACAAATAAGCTGTTTTAATAATGTTTTGCTGTATGGATCCTTCTAATGTTTTTTTCATTTTTAGTACTCCATTAATCTAAAAAAAGTTCTATTGCTTGGTTAAAATTATGCATATGTCATACCGTTTATTTGGTTCTCATAAATACCATTGATTTATCAATTAGTTATAGCTATAGGGTTCTTATGTATGATTATTAGCTTCGTCTTATATGTAACTTATTTCGACACTATATTCTGGATTAATAAACGTTAATTTCTCAATAAGTTATTGTTTTATTAATAAATATTTCATTGAGTAAAATAGTAGCCAAAATTTAAATGTTAAAATATTAGACATATAGATATCGTAGATATTGGATATGACTGCTTTGTTTGTGAGCTGTGGGAGACATCGTCTTTTAGTAGAAGCAAAGTGCACAGTTTGAAGATTTTAAAATTAGGACGTTTTACGAATAGAGATAAAATACTTCGATGGCCAAATCAGTATTAATTGGAATGTATGGGATATTACCTGATAATGAAATTAACATGGACAAATAAAGCGCCACTCCTTATCTGCTTTATTTTGCTGGTTATTAAAAACCTTACGAGCAATAAAAATGAATACATACACAACAAATTACTATTTTAGTTTCGCGTAAATGATCACGCTTACTCTTAATGGACGATCTATCGAGTTGAAAGAAGGCTCGACATTACTTGATGCGGCCAGAGAAGCTGGCGTGTATATTCCCACGCTCTGTCATTATCCTTGCCTGCCATCTCATGCGGTATGCCGAATGTGTCTTGTGGATGTTGAAGGTGAAGCCCAGTCACAACCGGCTTGTGTTACCAAAGCAAAAGACGGTGATATTGTCGAAACGGACTCCAGTGAGTTACAGGCGTTTCGTAAAACAAATGTTGAATGGTTATTGGCTCGCCACCCTAACGATTGCATGCGATGCGAAGTAAACGGGGCTTGCTCGTTGCAGAGTTTTGTTAACGAGAATCAATTAGACGACAGTTGGGAAAAGATTCCGATGGGATCTGTAGAGCATCCGGAACATAGTCTGACTGATCACACATCGCCGAGTATCTGGCGAGACCTGTCAAAATGCATTGAGTGCGGTTTGTGTGTAGAGGCTTGTGGCGACTCGGGTCAACAACAACACGTGATCGGATTTGCAGAGCGTGGATCAGACCGCTTGCCCGTCACCGTTTTCGACCAGTCTCTGGCTGACACCCAATGTATTTCCTGTGGTCAATGCACGCTTGTGTGTCCCGTAGGCGCGTTGATCGAGACACCTCACTGGCACGATGTTCTTCATACGCTTGATGCACGAAGACGTGTATCTGCCGTACAGGTTGCGCCTGCAACGCGAATTGCCATTAGTGAAGAGTTCGGAATGAAACCCGGTACCGTGAGCACGGGTAGACTGATCAATGCTTTGAGAAAGCTGGGTTTTGATTACGTGTTTGATACCAACTTTGCAGCTGATTTGACGATCATGGAGGAAGGTACTGAGTTTCTGGCGCGTCTTAAGAACGAGAAAAAGTTACCGCTTTTCACTTCCTGCTGTCCGGGTTGGGTCAACTGGGTTGAGATCAACCGGCCTGATCTTCTAGCGCATTTGAGTACGACAAAATCTCCTCAGCAAATGCATGGTGCGCTGACCAAGCGGGGGAGTTTTGCACGTTCGCTTGGTGCTGAATTCGAAGAGGGCAAGGCAGAGCCCTACGTTGTCAGTGTGATGCCTTGCACTGCAAAGAAAGATGAGGCTGTGCGGCCTGGTGTAACGGGTGATGTAGATCATGTTCTCACAACGCGCGAACTGGCCAGAATGATCAGGGCGCGCGGCATTGCGTTTGGTGCGCTGTCGGAAGAGGGTGAGTTTGATAACCCGCTTGGTGAAAGCACGGGTGCTGGACAGATTTTTGGTGCATCGGGTGGTGTTATGGAAGCGGTTGTTCGAACAGCATCCCATTTTATCGGTAAGGAGAACTCGCTTCCATTGGATTGGCATCAACTCCGTGGCGTAAACAAGAAAGTGAAAACAGCCGAGATTCCCGGTATAGGCAAAGTCGCTATATGCAATGGCATCGCCGCCGCACAACAAATGCTGGAGACGGAAACATGGCGAGATGAGTACGTCGCCATTGAAGTTATGGCCTGTGTTGGTGGTTGTCTGGGTGGTGGTGGTGAGCCTAAATCTATGGATCCGCTTGTTCTGCAGAAGCGCATGCAAGCTATTTATAACGTCGACAAAAATGCGCCGAGGCGACGCTCGTATGAAAATCAGGATATTCAAAAGTTATATGCAACAGAATTGAAGGAACCAAATTCAGTTCATGCACAGGCACTGCTTCACACAAGTTATGCTGCACGCAATTCTAAGCGATTGCTTTTGATGCGATTCCTTGATTGTGTAGATCGGCGAGATGGTAGTGGAGCGGCCAGTCTATTTCATATGGATGCATTGTGGTCAACGGCTTCACCTTTCGGCGACATTCACGGAGCGTCGAGTATTGAAGAATTTATCAATACGCGTTTACCACAACGCAAGTATGGTCCAGAATATTTGCGGCATAGAATGGAGTCTGCTGCAGATATTGATGATCTTACTGTCCTCACGCCTGTGGGTGAGCGATGCAGGTTTACAATGGAGGTAGATACTCTGCATGAAGGTAGTCAGTCCAGTATGTTGATCAGGAATCTTGTGCGGGAAATCCTGTAGTTTATATGAGTCTTCTATTTGTGCTGCTGATGCTGATATTTTGCATGAAGAAATAAAAAGCAAAGCTTCTAACATAAATAGGACTACTAAAAACGGATAACAGTTGTATAAAAAAGGCATGTGAAAAATGCGTTATGCATCACTATAGTCAGGTGAAAACTTTGTTGTAACAATTCGAAGTGCGATTAATATAGAAATTACAAAAGTGCTCATAAAAACCTCATTCGTACTGTATTCTCTATACCAGAGGCTTATAAGCTCTCCGATTAATACAACAAGTGCTACATCTAAAATAAAAGTGACTTTTACTCTTCCCATTAACAGATATGTTTGGAAAACTCGAATAAGTTCGAGTGTGGCAAGAATAACAACGATATCTTTTATCATTACCTCTGCGCCATGACTCCAGTTGTCAGGAAATGACTGATATAAGTTTAATAACAAGTGAATAATTCCAAGTGTCATCCAAAGGTAAATAGTTATCATGAGTATGCCTATAAAGAATCCCACAATATGTGAGTGCCATCCATGATTTAATATAAATGTTTTATAGGCTGGAGTGTTATTTGATATATTATTAGACATTGCTTCGTCCCAAATAATAAAAGGATATTATTGATCTTTAATGTTTCAGCTATGTGAATAAAGAAGAATTCATGAAAACATAGACAATTACTTTTTTTGATTATGTAACTATAGTTATTGAGTTTTATGTTTGCATATCATCTGGGCTTTAATTTAACCTTATAAAGCAGGAATAAAATGGCAGGAACTAATTTACTGGCTCTGATTGATGATATTGCGACATTGCTCGATGATGTGTCTGTTTATTCAAAAATCGCTGCAAAAAAAACGGCAGGCGTTTTAGGTGATGACCTTGCTTTAAATGCAGAGCAGGTTACTGGTATTAAAGCTGATAGAGAGTTGCCAGTTGTCTGGGCGGTGGCTAAAGGTGCATTTTTAAATAAATTAATACTTGTGCCGGTTGCTTTATTAATCAGTGCTATTTTGCCGTGGCTGGTTATTATGCTACTGATGATTGGCGGTGCTTATCTTTGTTATGAAGGCTTTGAAAAGGTTTTTCATAAAGTGATGCATTCTCGTTCTGAATGCGATCAACTTCATCAGGATCAAATTACTGCGATTAAAGATGAAACCATAGATATGGTTGCTTTTGAAAAGAACAAAATCAAAGGAGCTATTCGAACTGATTTTATTCTATCAGCAGAAATAATTGTTTTAACACTGGGTACCGTAAAGGATGCGTCTTTTATCACTCAGGTAGGTGTGTTATCAACGATTGCTATTGGTGTTACTGTTTTTGTCTACGGTCTTGTTGCTGGTATCGTTAAACTTGATGATGCGGGTTTGTATTTACTTAAGACTGAAGGTATAAGTGCTGTTGTGAAGCTGAAGCAGCGTATTGGCCGGGCCATTTTAATTGCTGCGCCTTATCTTATGAAGTTGTTATCTATTGTTGGTACGGCAGCTATGTTTCTGGTTGGGGGTGGAATCATTGCTCACCATATACCTTTATTACACCATGCTGCTGAAGTACTTAGTGTAAGCGCTATGGAGTTGCCAGCTGCTGGTGTTATATTTTCAAGCACGGTACCTGTTCTATTTAATGCGCTTACAGGTGTTATTGTTGGTGCGGTCATTGTGATGTTATTTAAGATCTACGACTTTATAAAATCTTAGTAATTTAACTTATTAACGTGTTACCAGTTAGTTTTGTCTTGTCTCTGCTCCTGGTTAAACCATTAAGTTGAATTATAAAATCTTCTCTGGGTATCAAATTAAAACCGAGCGTTTCCAAATGTGGTGAATAAACCTGACCATCGATAAGTTTAAAATCTTTTTCTTTTAAGATTTTGCATAAAGTAACAAAAGCAATCTTTGAAGCATCACTCACCGTACTAAACATTGACTCACCAAAAAATACTTTACCTATAGCTAGGCCATAAAGCCCGCCTACCAGCTCATTATCTAGCCATACTTCTACAGAGTGTGCATAACCTTCTTCATGGAGTCGGAGGTATGCCTGTTTCATTTCGTCAGATATCCAGGTGCCAACTTCATCATCATCAAGTTCTTTTCGCGGTGCAGCGCAGGCATCAATTACTCTTTCAAAACATTGATCGAAGGTGACAGAAAATTTATTTTTATTAAGCGTTTTTTTCAGGCTTCTTGAAACTTTTACCTGATCGGGTTTTATCACGCAGCGTGGATCTGGTGACCACCATAAAATGGGTTCTTCTTCGTTATACCAGGGAAAAATACCGTGACAATAAGCTTCAATTAATCGTTGTTCGGATAAATCTCCGCCTACGGCCAGGATGCCATTGGGTTCATCCCATGCTGTACTTACATCGGGAAATTCAAGCTTATTAAGAGCTAGCCATGGCAGGGTTTGTTCAGACATGATGATTCGTGTGGCGAAAGGCAGCTGAGCTGCTAAACTGATTAGAGACACTATTGTACGATATCAATCTGAGATTAACACCATTGAAAACATTGAATGACTTATCGGTACTGATGGTAGAGCCATCCAGTACACAGGCCAAAATTATCACCAATGAGCTAAAAGAAGCTGGAATTCAGCATATCGAGTACGTAAATACCGGTATGGAAGCTTATCAGCACATGAAACAAAAGCATTGTGATTTAACTATTAGTGCTATGTATCTGTCAGATATGTCATGTATTGATCTGGTTCAAAAAATCCGTTCAGATGAAGATTTAATGGATATTGCTTATATTCTAATTTCGAGCGAGACCCACAAAGAAATGCTAGAGCCAGTACGACAGGCTGGTGTTACAGCTTTATTACCTAAACCCTTTGAAGCATCACAATTCAGACGTGCTTTATATAATTCACTTGATTATCTTGAGCCTGATGCGATTCATCTTGAAAATGTTATTGTTGAAGACCTTGAAGTATTAATTGTTGATGACAGTGCTTTTTCAAGAAAACAGATTAGACGTGTGTTAACTGAGATGGGTGCTGAGCACTTTACAGAAGCCGATAGCGGTGCTTCTGCAATACCTTTAATCGAAGATAAATTTTTTGACTTGATCGTTACTGATTATCATATGCCAGATGTAGATGGTCAGGCATTAACCGATTATATTCGTAATGAAAGTAATCAAAAATCTGTGCCGTTATTAATGGTGACATCAGAAGGCGATGAAAGCATATTAACAACTGTGCAACAGTCCGGGGTATCAGCAATATGCAATAAGCCATTTGAAGTTAATGGAGTTAAATCAGCAATTGAAAGATTACTTGCTGAATATTGATTCATCTTTGAAAGGCGAATTTTCACACATATCCTTGAAGTGTAATTGCATATATTCAGTTTCTCTCTGACAATGCGCGATGATGATGGGTCTAAATTCTTCATCTTCTACCCAGTGGCTCGACCAGGTAATGGTTGGCATAAAACCCCGTGATATTTTGTGTTCGCCTTGCGCGCCGGGTTCAAATAATTGAATATTATTCTCGATGCAGTACTCGATGCCCTGATAGTAACAAACTTCAAAATGTAAACCGTCGTAGTCTTCAAAGCATCCCCAATGCCTTCCATAAAGCACATTTTTTCCTTTAATACAGATAGCGCCTGCAACCATTTCATTTTCATTGAAAGCGACAATAGCCAGTACTTTGTGTTTAATGGCTTTGAAAAATTCCAGGGTCAGTGTGGGGGAGCCTGATTTTTTCAAAAAGGTAATTCGGTAAAAATCATATAACCGTAGCCATTGTTCATCAGTGAGTTCTTCACCAGAAAGTCTCTTTATTTCAATACCGCTTTCTGTAATTTTTCGTCTTTCTTGCTTGATATTTTTGCGCTTCTTCTTTTTTAAAGAAGAAAGGAAATGATCAAAACTTTGATAATTATCGTTATGCCAGTGATATTGGCAATCAATACGCTGAAAAAATCCAATTGATTTTTGTTGATCGGTAATTTCTTTTTCTAGAAATAAATTATGGATGGTTGAGAGTTTTAATTCACTGGCAACATGCCGACTAAATTCAGTGAGCTTTTGAATGATTTGATGTTTATCAGCTGATGCATGAACTAAAAAACGAGGACCGTTTGCCGGCGTAAAAGGAATCGCGATCACCATTTTAGGGTAATACTTTTTACCGGCTTGCTGATAAGCATCAGCCCATGACCAGTCAAATACAAATTCGCCATAAGAATTTGTTTTGATATAGGCCGGCGCGGCTCCGATTAGTTTATCGTTTTCTTTAACTAATAAATAATTGGGGTACCAGCCATAAGGCTGGAGGCACTGATTTTGTTCTAGTGCCAGTAGGAAATCGTGTTGAATGAAGGGGTTTGAATCACCTGCTAAATCATTCCATGAATCAGCAGGGATGTCTTTCAGACTGTCACAGGTAGACAGTTCCATTTTCAGCTTTACTTAGACTCAAGTTCATCCAGGTATCTTTCTGCATCCAGTGCAGCCATGCAACCTGTTCCTGCAGAAGTGATTGCCTGACGATAAATATGATCGCTCACATCGCCCGCAGCGTAAATACCCGGAATGCTTGTCTGTGTTGCGTTACCTTCAGAACCGGTTTGTACTTTTAAGTAGCCATTGTTCATTTCCAGCTGGCCTTCAAAGATACTTGTGTTAGGGCTGTGACCGATGGCAATAAAGGCACCCATTACATCGATGTCTTTTGTGCTGTCATCTTTAGTGCTTTTAATTCGAATACCGGTTACACCAGAATCATCACCCAGTACTTCATCAAGCGTTGCGTCCCATTCTATGGTGACATTACCGTTTTTAGATTTTTCAATCAGGCGATCAGCCAGAATTTTTTCAGAACGGAACTGATCACGACGGTGAACAATAACTACTTCTGAGGCAATGTTTGATAAGTACAGTGCTTCTTCAACAGCCGTATTACCACCACCAATCACGGCAACTTTCTGGTTACGGTAGAAGAATCCATCACAAGTCGCGCAAGCGGAAACACCTTTGCCTTTGAAGGCTTCTTCTGATTCAAGACCTAAGTAGCGGGCACTAGCACCCGTCGCAATGATCAGTGCATCGCAGGTATATTCATTGCTATCACCAATAAGACGGTATGGTTTTTCATCCAGTTTGGTAGTGTGAATGTGGTCAAAGATAATTTCAGTACCAAAGCGCTCAGCGTGTTTTTTCATGCGCTCCATTAACTCAGGGCCCTGCACACCAGCATCGTCACCAGGCCAGTTATCAACTTCAGTCGTGGTCGTTAATTGCCCACCCATTTCCATGCCGGTTACCAGTACAGGCTCAAGATTTGCACGGGCAGCATAGACAGCTGCGGTATAACCAGCAGGGCCTGAGCCCAGAATTAAAAGACGGCAATGTTTAACTTCACTCATTTGGATGGATTCCCACTTTATTTATACGTTTTAGGGTAAAAAAATATGCGCCTATATTAGCATTCGCTTTATCATATTGGTAATAGTCTGATGCCATAAACAGCCAGAAATTCAATTGATATTCTAAATCTTTTCTATTGGAGATCTTTATCGGTGTTTCTACGAAGAGGCTTGTGATTAAACCAATGACTGCCATACTTGATCTGAGATTTTATAAGGAGCTGTTGTCATGAAGATAGGAGTGCCCAGAGAAAGAAAGGTTATGGAAGGGCGCGTTGGGCTTACACCCGAAGCATGTGCGGAGCTGATTCATGCCGGACATCAAGTGTATGTTGAACACGGTGCTGGTTTACTGAGTGGATATAGCGACGAAAAATATCGTGAAACAGGTGCTGTAGTCGTCGATTCTGCCGAACAGCTTTACGAACAGTCTGTATTAATAGTCAAAGTAAAAGAGCCAGTTGAAAGTGATCTAAGGTATATCCAGGCTCATCATCTTATCTTTAGTTTTCTTCATTTAGCTGCAAATAAAGATCTGGCAGATCAGCTCGTTGTATCTGGTTGTACAGCGATTGCGTTTGAAACTGTTGAAAACAATCATGGACACAGAATTTTACTTTCGCCCATGAGTCAGATAGCAGGTCGGCTGGCTGTTCAAATTGGCACTAATTTGCTGCATCAACCCAATGGGGGTAGGGGCGTGCTGTTAGGTGGCGTGTCGAATGCCGATCGTGGTCAGGTGGTGGTAATAGGAGCTGGTGTTGCTGGGGAGCAGTCAGCTTGTCTGGCCGCTAATATGGGTGCGCAGGTAACTTTGTTTGATGTGAATACCGAAAAGCTGTCAAGAATGCAGCAAGCTCACAAGCAAATAACCACTCAATATGCCTACGCCAATTCAATCGAAAAGTCTCTTAAAATGGCTGATCTTGTGGTTGGAGCCGTTTTAATACCGGATAAACACGCGCCTAAAATCGTAACAGAGGATATGGTTAGATCGATGCAGGAAAAGTCAGTGATTGTAGACATTGCAATCGATCAGGGTGGATGTGTTGAAACGATGAGACCCACCAACTATCAGGATCCGACCTTTCTCTGCCATGATGTCATCCATTTTGGTGTGACCAATATGCCGGGTGCTGTTCCTCGTACCGCATCACAGGCTTTATCATCGGCAATAACGCCATCGGTGCATAAAATAGCTTCCTTAAGCTGGGAAAACGATGAATTTTTAAGCAAGGCGGTTAATATTCGATCAGGAGAAGTCGTGCTACCTGCTTTAGTGGAAGAATTTGGTCGTAAAGAGACAAATAATTAATTACCTGTTGCAGGAAATTTAACTTTAAAAACAAAGTTTTACTGCATTTTGAATCAATAATCGTTATTATTTTAATAATAAAAAATTGTGTTGTTTAGGGGATAATTCTTGGCGCAAGCTCGTCGTACTAAAGAGGTAAAATCATTACCTCGCTTAACCACCCATATTGGCCGTGGAGCGAGAGAAGGTGGCTTGTATCTATTGATCGCCATCGCTTTGTTTTTACTTGCTGCAATGATCACTTATAGCCCGGAAGATCCTGGCTGGTCTCATGCAGGTCCCAGAGATGTGGTACACAATTACACTGGTCATGCTGGTGCCTGGCTGGCAGATGTCTTTTTATATCTCTTTGGCTATCTCGCATACCTGTTACCACTGATGATTGCTTACAGCGGCTGGCTGGTTCTGCGTGGCAAACATGAAGACCATACATCAGACTATAAAATCCTTAGTATTCGCTGGGCGGGTTTCATCGTTACCTTATTAGCGGGTTGCTCATTGGCCAGTATTCACTTCTACATTCCGACAGGAATATTGCCGTTAGACGGTGGTGGTATTCTTGGTCGCTTTGTTGGTGATGGATTAATCAATATATTCGGACTTTTGGGTTCTACATTGTTACTGCTAGCGGTATTAATGGCTGGCGTTACTCTTTTCACTGGTTTGACCTGGATAGGTATGATGGACATGCTCGGTATAGCGTGTCTGAAGATAGTTGATCTTGCGGTTACGAAAGTTAATCAGTTCTCAGATAAAAAGGACATTAAAAAGGCTGGTGCAATTGCGAAACAGGCGAGAAAAGAAGTTGTACTGAAAGAAAAGAAAAAAGCAGAGATGCGAAAAGAGCCTGTCCGTATAGAACCTGTTATTAAAAAGGTTGAAGTTAGTGAAAGGGCGATTAAAGAATCACAGATACAGCTTTTTGATGCACCTGCAACAACAATACCACCATTACGCTTACTCGATGAGGCGCGCCATAACACCAATGGTTTTTCAAAAGAAGCGTTAGAAGCACTTTCCAAATTAGTTGAGCTTAAGCTGGCAGACTTTGGTGTCGAGGTTCAGGTTGTTGCTGTTCATCCCGGGCCGGTTATTACGCGTTTCGAACTTGAACTGGCACCTGGCGTTAAAGCAGGAAAAATTACAGCGCTCTCCAGAGATTTGGCACGCTCACTGTCTATTCCTAGTGTACGAGTCGTTGAAGTTATTGCGGGTAAATCGGTTGTTGGTTTAGAAATACCAAATGAAGATCGCGAAATTGTTTACCTCAGTGAAATACTAACTTCAAAAGAATTCGATAAAGCAAGTTCTCCATTAACAATTGCTTTGGGTAAAGATATTGCTGGTCAGTCTGTTGTTGCAGACGTCTCTAAAATGCCACACTTACTGGTTGCTGGTACCACAGGCTCAGGTAAATCTGTTGGTATCAACACCATGCTGGTGAGTCTGTTATACAAAAGCACACCACAAGAATTACGTTTGATTCTGGTTGATCCAAAAATGCTGGAGCTTAATGTATATGATGAGATTCCACATTTATTAACACCCGTTGTAACAGACATGAGCGATGCTGCTAACGCTTTGCGTTGGAGTGTTGCAGAAATGGAAAAACGCTACAAAGTGATGGCATCTTTGGGTGTTAGAAATATTGTCGGCTTTAACAAAAAAGTCAAAGAAGCAATCAATGCAGGTGAACCGATTAAAGATCCTTTATTTGATCGTAAAAACGCAATGGAAGGCGATGAGCCAGAAGATTTAAAAACCTTACCTTATATTGTTATCGTGATTGATGAGTTTGCAGATCTGATCATGGTCGCCGGTAAAAAGATTGAAGAATTGATTGCACGTCTGGCACAGAAAGCGCGTGCCTGCGGAATACATTTAATTCTGGCGACACAAAGACCTTCAGTTGATGTCATTACAGGTCTTATTAAATCAAATATTCCTACTCGAATTGCGTTCCAGGTTTCATCAAAAGTTGACTCACGTACCATTATCGACCAGATGGGGGCAGAGCAGTTACTTGGTCATGGTGATATGTTATACCTGAACGTCGGGCAGAGCATTCCTGAGCGTGTTCATGGTGCATTTGTAGATGATCATGAAGTCCATGCGGTAGTTGATCATATCAAACAGCAGGGAAAACCTGAGTACGTTGATTCAATTCTCGATGATAATTCAGAAGCAGGAATGCTGCCAGGTGAAGCTCCAGCTAAAAGAGAAGGCGAGAGTGATGTGCTGTATGATGAAGCCGTTAAAATTGTTACAGAGAGCAGAAAGGCATCAATCTCCTATGTTCAGCGCAGGTTAAGAATTGGTTATAACCGTGCAGCAAGCATGATAGAAGAAATGGAAGCATCAGGCGTAGTCTCATCTATGCAATCAAACGGTAGTCGTGAAGTTATTGCGCCACCCCCTGTAGATTATTAATAAGTAAACTAATTATGAAATTTAATTTTAAAACGATCCTTTTAAGTCTTGTTGTATTATTAAGTGCAATTCAAACGGTTAATGCTGAGAATACAGGTGATGTACAACTTAAAAAGTTCTTAAAAAACTCAACAAGTTTCAAGGCTACTTTCAGTCAAAGTTTGTTTGATGAAAATGGCATTGAGTTACAGTTTTCAGCAGGTGTTTTTTCTTTAAAAAAACCGGGTAAGTTTTCATGGGATTATGAAGAGCCTTATCCACAAACAATTATGTCTAATGGTAAATTGATATGGATGTTTGATAGTGAGTTAGAGCAAGTCACTATTAAGCCTGTTGATGCTACTCTGTCAAACTCATCAATGGTGCTGTTGTTTAGTAAATCCGATCTTGATAAAGAGTTTAAAATTATTAAACTTGATGTGGTTAAAGGGGTTAACTGGCTTGAATTGATTTCTAAGAAAAGCGACTCAGAGTTCAGTAGTATCTTGTTAGGCATGAAAAATGATCTTATCGTTTCTATAAAGCTGATCGATGGATTTGGTCAAACGACTGTCATTAAATTTACAGAAATCTCTATAAAACCTTCATTTGAAAACAATAGATTCGAATTCAAAATACCTAAAAACGTTGATGTCATTGGTGGTGAATAATCTATGTCCGAACAGCAGGCATATCGACCACTTGCAGATCGAGTAAGGCCTGATTCGTTTTCAAATTATATCGGTCAGGAGCATATTCTGGCTGAGGATAAGCCGTTACGAATAGCCATTGAAAATGAAAGATTGCATTCAATGGTTTTCTGGGGGCCTCCAGGTACTGGCAAAACAACACTTGCCAGGATGATTGCAAATTATTGTAATGCTCAGTTTTTAAGTATCTCTGCAGTTCTTTCCGGTGTTAAAGATATTCGCAATGCCATTGAGCAGGCCAAGCAATTTCAGGAAGTTTATCAAAAACCAACGATATTGTTTGTCGACGAGGTTCATCGCTTTAACAAATCCCAGCAAGATGCGTTCCTGCCTTTTGTAGAAGATGGCACTGTTTTTTTTATTGGTGCAACCACAGAAAATCCCTCTTTTGAGTTAAACAATGCGTTGCTATCACGTACAAAAACCTATGTGCTGAAATCGCTTAGTGAACAAAGTTTATTACAGGTTTTACAGCACGCACTTGTAAATGATGCGTTTTTATCAGATCAATCTATCAAGGTAGATGATGAGCTGTTATTAATGCTGGCTCGATCAGCTGATGGTGACGCAAGGCGCAGCTTAAATTTATTAGAAATTGCGGTCGAGCTGGCATCGGTAAATGATTGTGATTTATCTATTACAAAAGAAACAATTGAGGCAGTGGTGACACAAGGCTTAAGACGTTTCGATAATCGAGGTGAAATATTTTACGATCAGATTTCTGCTTTTCATAAATCCGTCAGAGGCAGTAATCCGGATGCGGCTCTGTACTGGTATTGCCGGATGATGGATGGTGGTTGTGATCCGTTATATGTTGCCAGGAGAATGGTATCAATTGCCAGTGAAGATATAGGCAATGCAGATCCACGAGCATTACAGATAGCACTTAATGCCTGGGATACTGTCCAACGACAAGGCATACCAGAAGGTGAGCTGGCAATGGCGCAAGCCATCACTTACTTAGCGTCAGCACCAAAAAGTAATGCATCATATCTCGCGCTAAAAGCAGCTAAACAAGCAGCGAGTCAAAGTGGCACACTAGAAGTCCCCGTGCATTTAAGAAATGCGCCCACAAAATTAATGGAAGAACTCAATTACGGTAAAGGTTATCGCTACGCACATGATGAGCCCGATGCATTTGCAGCAGGAGCGACTTATTTTCCGGATGAAATGGGAGAGCAAGAGTTTTATCATCCAAACGAAAGAGGGCTGGAAATAAAAATATCTGAAAAACTTAATCGCTTGCGACGATTAAATAAGCAACAGCCAAAGTAACTGAAATTGGCTTCTTAGTTAATGAATTATATAGTTATTATGTAGCACTGCTAATAACGACTTTGTTTCTGCCGGTTTCTTTGGCATGCATCAACGCGTGATCTGCTTCATCAATAAAAGCTTCCAGTGACATTTGGTTTTTAAATTGAGAAACACCCAGGCTGATTGACAGTTGTAGTTTTATGTTATCTACATGAAGCGGGTTTTCTTCAATGGCTTTTCGCATTCTTTCTGCGAGTTGTTCGGCATGATTAATTTGCGTATTTGGTAATAAGACAAGTATTTCTTCGCCGCCCCAGCGTACGGCAATATCTTTGTTACGTAGTTGTTTGCTGACTCTTTGTGAAATGATTTTCAAAGTCTGGTCGCCAATATTATGGCCGTGCGTGTCATTGACTAACTTAAAATTATCCACATCCAACATAATGATGCAGAGAGACTGATCATTTGTATTTATATCATTCATAACAGATGGAATGATTTCATAAAATGAACGACGATTGTGTAAATTGGTTAATGGGTCATACTTGGCTTGTTGTTCAGACTTTAATCGAGAAATTTCACGAGTTTTTATTTGTCGTGTTAATGCGAATGCAAATATAGAAGCTTCTAGTGTGATGCCAACTTCTGCAAGATGAAATGTAAGCCAGCTGAATGGCACTATACCCATAACCGCTAAATCGGTTATCAACATACCCAGCATACCAAGGGTGACTGCTGCCAAAAAATATTTACCTTGATTGACGTGGTTGCTATTTATGATACTAATAAATAGCAATAGCAATGTTGAAACCGCTAAATAGATAAAAGCAATATGGTCGCTAAAAGATTGATTGTGTAATAGAACTGAAGCAGTGATGGCAATGAGTCCAACGAACTGGTGGGCTTTTATATATTTATATATTTTTGGTCTGCTTTCTTCGATGTTAAGAAAACGAATGCCGAAACTTAAAATCATAATGCTGTATACGACCATAAGAACCAGCACGATGTAATTTTGAAAAGCTGGATAGTCTGGCCATAGCCAGTAGATGCCCTGGCCAGTATAGCCAATGTTTGTCATTAAAAAGCTCAAAACAACCAGCGAGTAATATAAATAGATATCATTACCAAGCACTCGGTAGAACATAAAGTTGGTGACGATAAGAGCGAGTAAAAAACCATACAATAGACCGTACGTTATATTAATAGCTCGCCCATCATCGGCGGCTTTATCGGGTCTGCTTAACGATAAAGGAAAAACCAGCGGGTCATTCGATTCGGCACGAAGATAGATGTTGTTAAGGCCGGGGGTGAGTTCAAGCTTAAAAACAATACCTACGCCGGGTTCAATATACTGAGCTCCTGGAATACGATCTCCTGTCTTAATAGTGATTTGCTGGTTATGACTGTTTTCAAAATATAGGTCGAGATAGTCTATCCAGGTAACACTGCTAACGAGGCGATACTCTAGTGTTTGATCAGAGCTGTTCTCGATCTGAAAATGTAACCATACCGGTTTTGAATTCACTCCGAATGTCAGATTTTGTTGTGTAGTTTGAGTAAATTTGCCAGCCTGTAGATTTGCTTTTACATTTTCTAGCGATAGTGTTTTGTCAGTTTCAATAAGATAGTCAATCTGACTGGATTTGATTGAAGCAGAGGCGTATGACTGTGAAGGTAAAGTCAAAACTAAGAGAATAAAAGCGAATAGACTGTTATGCATGTCAGGTTTAGTTAAATACTGCTTTAGTTAGAAGTTTTATTATTATGTTATTTAGCTATTGATTATAGACCAATAAAAAAGCCGAACCATGAATATTCACGGTCCGGCTTTTTATCGAGCTTTAAAGCTAAAACTGATTATTTAGCTTTAGCTTTTTTACGCTCTTCAGCTTCTTTAATAACTTCTTCAGAAACATTCTTCGGACAAGGCAGGTAGTGTGAGAACTCCATTGAGAACTGACCACGACCAGATGTCATTGTACGCAGGTCACCGATGTAACCGAACATTTCAGATAGCGGGCATTCTGCTTTAATACGAACACCTGTTGGACCTGCTTCCTGGCCCTGAATCATGCCACGACGACGGTTTAAGTCACCGATTACATCACCAACGTTATCATCAGGAGTAAATACATCAACCTTCATGATTGGCTCGATGATTTGAGCGCCAGCTTTTGGAATTGACTGACGGAAAGCGCCACGTGCAGCCGTTTCAAACGCAACAGCCGATGAATCGACCGCGTGGAAAGCGCCATCCATAAGCGTCAGTTTAACGTCCAGTACCGGGTAACCAGCAAGAACACCTTGCCCCATCATGCTAGCAAAACCTTTTTCAACAGCAGGCCAGAATTCACGAGGAACGTTACCACCAGTTACTTTAGATTCAAACTCAAAACCTGTACCTGGCTCACCTGGCTCAACGATGTAGTCGATCTTACCGAACTGACCAGAACCACCAGATTGTTTCTTATGAGTGTAAGAATCTTCGATTGCTTGAGTGATTGTTTCACGGTATGCAACCTGTGGCTTACCCACTTCAAGCTCAACATTGTGAGTACGCTTCAAGATATCAACTTTGATATCAAGATGTAATTCACCCATACCCTTAAGGATGGTTTCGCCTGAGTCTTCGTCAGTTTCAACGTAGAAAGATGGATCTTCTGCTACCATTTTACCGATCGCAATACCCATTTTCTCAGATGCGCCTTTATCTTTAGGTGTAACAGCGATTGAGATAACTGGCTCTGGGAATACCATAGGCTCCAGTGTAGCTGGGTTTTTAACATCAGCTAACGTGTGACCCGTCTGAACATTTTTCAAACCAACGAAAGCAACAATGTCGCCCGCCTGGCAAGAATCAATTTCGTTACGGTCATCAGCGTGCATTTCAACCATACGGCCGATACGTTCTGTTTTACCAGTAAAGGTATTAAGTAACGTATCACCTTTATTAACCGTACCAGAGTAGATACGTACGAAGGTCAGGGCGCCGAATCGGTCATCCATAATTTTGAACGCAAGCGCACGTACTGGGCGGCTGGCATCTACGATCGCCATTTCACCAGTAGGTTCACCATCGATATCAACTTCTGGCTGTGGAATAACTTCAGTCGGGCTTGGCAGGTAATCAACAACACCATCAAGAACGTTCTGAACACCTTTGTTCTTAAACGCAGAACCACAGAAAGTAGGGAAGAAGTCCAGAGCGATAGTACCTTTACGGATACAACGCTTAAGGTCTTCGATTGAAGGCTCGTTACCTTCAAGATACGCTTCCATAAGATCATCATCCTGCTCAACAGCAGTTTCGACCAGCATTTCGCGGAATTCTTCAATCTTGTCAGCCATATCAGCTGGTGGCTCAGTGATTTCATAAGCAGTTGGATCACCAGAGTTATCCCAAACCCATGCTTTACGAGTCAGAAGATCAACAACACCAGTAAAGTCATCTTCGATACCGATTGGTAGGACCATAACAAGAGGGTTAGCAGCTAATACGTTCTTAACCTGATCAACAACGCGGTAGAAGTCACCACCCATACGATCAAGTTTGTTAACGAAAATAACACGAGCAACGCCAGATTCGTTCGCATAACGCCAGTTAGTTTCTGACTGAGGCTCTACACCACCTGATGCACAAAAGACACCTACGCCGCCATCAAGTACTTTCAGAGAACGGTATACTTCGATTGTGAAGTCAACGTGTCCCGGTGTATCAATAATGTTGAAACGGTGGTCTTTCCAGAAACAAGTCGTTGCAGCTGACTGGATTGTGATACCACGCTCAGCTTCCTGATCCATGAAATCAGTCGTTGCAGCGCCGTCATGTACTTCACCTATCTTATGGATCTTACCAGTAAGTTTTAAGATACGTTCAGTTGTTGTTGTTTTACCAGCATCTACGTGGGCGAAGATACCAATGTTTCTGTAAAGCGATAGGTCAGTCATTTTTGCACTCTGAAGTTGGCATTAATTGTCTGGCGTCTTCCATGAGCCAGTCTCTATATGAGATTCGACTCTGGGGAGGCTCAGGATCCGGGCAAAAAAGGATAAAGACTGAAATCAGTTCTTAACTTTATTACCTGGGGAAACTTTGCATTCAAGTGTAGCAGTGGAGGTTAATTCCGCTTGCCCACTCGTCCAGTTTTAAAAGGGGCATATTCTACATGAAAAGCGCGCAAAGATAGAATAAATATTGTCTCTAAGTGCCGATAAATTGTAATAATTTCGAGGATTTGGCTGAGATTAGTGAAAATAGCCTGATGTATGGCTCAAATAGCTAGAAATTGATCAATATAACTTAAGCGAATGAAGATCTGACATGGCAATCAGAGGCTTAAAATAGTCACCAAAACGGTGATTTCTGTCAGTTCCACTAACGCACCTGCAACATCACCAGTGAAGCCTTTAAGACGTTTCAGGCTGATGGTTCTGACAAGTACAAGTACTAAGATGCTTACCATTAAAACAATGAGTGCTGATAATCCAAGTAAATAGATGGCAAGTAAACTACTAAGCAGAAGAGTCGTTATCAAGAAAGCTAACGATTGATTCTGACTAAGCAAGGCACCGAGACCGTTAGCTCGCACATAAGGCGTTGTATGAAATAATAATGGCAACAGGCCGCGAGCAATGACAGGGGCTAAAATAAGCGCAGGCCATTGGTCATTGGTAATAATCGCTTCAAGCGCTGCGTATTTAATCAATAATAAACAGATAACAAGTGTTATTGCTACCGGTCCACTTTGTGGGTCTTTCATTATGGCTAGTGTTTTGTCCTTATCACCGTAACCACCAACCCACGCATCAGCGCAGTCTGCAAGGCCATCAATGTGCAAAGCCCCCGTTATCAATACCCAAAACGATAATATAAGTGCGGCTTCTAAACTACTTGAGGATAATGAAATGATGTTAGTGCTGAGGAATAACAGTAACCCTATAACCAGACCAATTAATGGATAGTAGAATTGAGACAAACCAATTTCACGTTCTGATATATCGGTAAGGTTTGGTGCAGGTAGTCGAGTTAGAAATTGTAATGCGAGAAAGAAAGGGCGAAACATCACGCTTTACCGCCATGAAAAACTAAACTGCGGTATTGATTGTTATCATCATCAAAGCTGATGCGGATTCTGCTCATTGAAGCGAGCGGACATTCGATGGTTAATAGTTTTTCCATAGGAATGGATAATACATGGGCAAGGATCATTCTTATATCACCAGCATGTGTAATCAGTAGTATATTTTGATCTTCATCTAAATCTTTATGGTTTTCTATTAATGCGTTCAAACCATTAATGACACGGTCTTTAAAGTTGAGTAAATTTTCTCCGTTCGGAGGTGGGTTATCAACCGGGTTTTGCCAAAAGTTATTTAACTCTTTTTTATGAGTGAGTTGAACTTCTTCGGCGGTTAGTCCATCCCAGTCACCAAAATTCATCTCCATAAATTCAGGCATTGCTAGTGAATGAATGTTTTGTTGATTGGCCCACGTTATAGCAAACTCGGCACAACGTTTTAATGGTGAGTAAATAACAGTCTCGGTTTGATAGTTGTCGAGTGATGATGCCATTTGCTGCCAGCCATGCTGAGTTAATGGCTCATCGGTATGTCCTCTAAACGTATTTTTACCTTGTACTTCACCGTGTCGCAGCAAATCAATAAACATAATACTAAGCGCTTTTCTCTGAAACGCCGGCATCTGCAAAAGTAGCCATTTGCGCATGTAAAGCACATGCCGATTTTATGATAGGAATAGCAACCGCTGCGCCACTTCCTTCACCTAAACGCATACCAAGATTTAGAACGGGTGTGACATTTAACGATTGCATGATGATTTGATGTCCCGGTTCTGCAGAAGCGTGTGCAAATATAAACCAGTCTTTAATTGCAGGTTTAATACGAGAAGCAATCAGCGCTGCGATACTACTAATAAAGCCATCAACCAGAACGGGAATGCCTAATTGCGCGCAGCGAATGTAAGCACCAGCAATAGCTGCTATTTCAAATCCGCCAAATGTTTCAAGTATTTTCATGGGCTGATCTTTTGATACATTATGTAATAAAAGCGCTTTATTAATAATGGAGGCTTTTTTAGAAACACCGTCTTTATCAAGTCCAGTACCCGGGCCGGCAATGTCTTCTGCTTTTCTGGCCAGTAATGCGCAGGCAATTGCAGTAGCTGAAGAAGTGTTAGCAATACCCATTTCGCCGGCAATAAATAAATCCGTTTTATTATCATAAGCAGAACCAATCATTTCTGCGCCAACAGATAATGCGATCTCACATTCATCAGAGGACATTGCTGCTTCAAGTGAAAAGTCCCTGGTGCCGTCGGAAATTGATTTATCGATTACACCTTCAAGATTATCGGCAGGGAAGGCAGTACCTAAATTAACAACATCAAGTTTTGCATTGTTTAATTTTGCTAATACATTGATCGCAGCACCGCCACGAGCAAAGTTCTTAATCATTTCTGCGGTAACAGCCTGTGGAAAAGCAGATACTCCCTGGTTTGCAATACCATGATCAGCAGCAAATACAGTAATTTGAATATTATTAACTTCAGGCAGTTTTTTGCCTTGCATAGCAGCAAGTTTAATTGCGATTTCTTCCAGCTGGCCTAATGCACCAGGTGGTTTAGTTAATTGTGTTTGATGTTCAGTTGCCTGATTCATCGAGTCATTATTCAGTGGTAAACAAGCTTGTTCAAGCCATGATGAGTTCATTAAAGACTGCCTTTTAATACGTGTGGCAGACCAGCGACTGTTAATATAACGCGGTCTGAAAGTGTGGCTAACTTTTGATGTAATAT
>Ga0316206_1001275_pt1 | contig 23718 bp, 11 predicted proteins | sample 6monthpyrite_MG_FD_204942 | JGI IMG/M metagenome (GOLD analysis project Ga0316206, IMG submission 204942) | Microbial mat bacterial communities from mineral coupon in-situ incubated in ocean water Damariscotta River, Maine, United States -... | ecosystem: Environmental > Aquatic > Marine >... | reverse complement strand
GATGCAGGTGAAGCTCTCTCTCGCCACTTTTCTCTCAGGTTCTCATGTACTCATTGAAGATATGCCGGGTGTTGGAAAAACAACTCTTGCCAAAACTCTCTCACATGTCATAGGGCTGGAGTATTCAAGGATTCAGTTTACTAATGACCTTTTGCCCTCAGATATCACGGGGGTGAATTTTTACAATACCAAAGATGCTACTTTTACTTTTAAAAAAGGTCCTGTATTTTCGCAGTTTTTACTCGCTGATGAGATTAACCGTGCATCTTCAAAAACACAGAGTGCACTTTTAGAAGCTATGGAGGAGAAGCAGGTGAGCGTAGATGGGAAAACCTTTCATCTTCCCGCCCCGTTTTTTGTCATAGCGACTAAAAATCCTTTTGAAGAGGTTGGAACTTATATGCTTCCATCCTCTCAGCTTGACAGATTTGCCATCTCTTTTTCTCTTGGTTATCCAAGCTCCGAGGCGGAGAGGCACATACTCTCATCGAGTAAAAAATATTCTATAGATGAGCTGAAATCGCTAGATTCCGAGGAAATAGAACTACTGCAAAAGAAGTTTGAAGAGGTGCATGTAAGCGAAGAGATACTCAATATCATTCAGGAGATTTTGAAGTTTACAAGAGAGAGCGGACTTAATGTAACAGGTCTCTCTACAAGGGCGGCTATCACACTTTTGAAGATAGCAAAAGCATGGGCGCTGATATCTTTTAGAGATTATGTTATCCCTTCTGATGTTTTGGAAGTTTTGCCTTATATCACTTTCCATCGTTTACATTCACGCGGTGAGAAAAAAACACCAAGTGAGATAGTCGATGAAATCATTCAAAACTTACATATCGATACTTAAGAGCGTAAAAAACCGAGCCACAAAGTTTTTTGTGTTTCTGGTCATCGCTATTGTGAGCCTTTTTTTGCAAGCTTACATGCATAACTACAATATCGTGTTTTTGATGATGTTTTTCTTGGTCGCTATTGCCGGAGCATCATCCATTTTTGGGATGTTAAATCTTTATTACGTTCAAGTTAAACTACTCTCTTATGCAAGATTTTTTGCTGGTACTGTTTCGACTTACAAGATTTTAGTGACAAACGAATCAGACAATCCTGCATACGACATAAGTATTACATCTAACGAGCAGACCCAGCATATAAAAGCCATAGAGCCTCATTATGCCCAAACCATTTCACTCGAAGTAAAGTTTAACAAAAGAGGCGAAGAAGAGCTACAAAAAATAAAAATCCACTCTTTGTTTCCTCTGCCGCATGAGCTAAAGTATAAATATATCGAGATGGATAAAAAGGTGGTTGTTTATGCAAAACCCTCAGGCATGCCACTTTTGAAGTTTTACAGCAAAAACAACTCCATAAACGGTGAGATAGATGAGTTTGAGGGGATTAAAAAATTTAGCCAAGGGGACAATCTCTCTTATATTCATTGGGCTTCTTTGGCAAAAAATGACTCTTTGATGAGCAAAAATTTTATCTACGAAGATGAAACTAAAAAACTTCGTTTTAATTTTAAAACCATGAGCGGAGATGATGAGGACAAACTCTCTCAGCTGACACTTTGGGTGATAGAGTGTGAAGAACATAGTTTTGATTTTAGTATAGACCTAGAGAGTACAATTCTTGATTCTAAAAAAATGAGTACAAATGAAATCCTTGAAGCAATTGCTAAATATTAAGGCGCCGTCCTCTTCTAGGCTTTTAGATATAGCGATAATACTCTCAATAATTCCACATCTTTTTGTGATGAAATCTTTTATGATTTTGTACATGTTAATAGCTTTGATTTTTATACTCAAAAAAGAAAAATCAGATAGAGATAAATACATACTTATGGCTATCGGATTTATACTCATTGCCGTAACTTTTTTCAACGACTATAATTTTTCGAGTTTTTCAAGAATCCAGTTTTTTGTATCTTTGGTCAGTTCATTGCTTATATATGCGATAACTTTGCAAAAACTGACACAAGAGATAAACATATATCTCAAAATCTCTCCCGCACTTTTAATGCTTCTGAGCTTTTTCTTTTTTGAATCGATAAGCATGCTTGTGTACTCCATCTTTGTACTGTTTGTTTTTGTTCTTTTAACTGTCTGGAGCAGGATGGATGCAAAACTCATAGACGTACTAAAATTAACATCACAACTTTTTGTGCTTTCTCTTCCGGCAGTTGTGATTTTGTTTTTGGTTTTCCCCCGTATCTCGTTTGAAAAGGCAGATTTTGGGTTTAAGGCAGACAGTTACAGTAGCAGTGGTTATGAGGGTAAAATGGTTGTTTCATCCAAGGAGATAAGATTGTCAAATAAGCCTGTAATGGAAGTTTTATTCAAAGATGCCAATATATCTGAGAATAATCTTTATTTCAGAGCCTCAACTCTTTACACCCAGGATGGCTTAGAGTGGAAAAGAGGATTGAGAAGCAAGAAGGCTGATAATTTAGTTGAGAAAAAAAATATCATAAATTATGACATAACACTTTATCCACATGGAGATAAGTGGATATATTCTCTTGATATGCCCACATATGCACTCAAAAAAACAAAGCTAAATGATGACTATACACTTACATCTGAAAAACCTATATATGAGAAAAAAAGATACAAGCTGCAATCAGCACTTTCATATAAGTTATACTCAAAAGATTTATCAAATGCGCTTGAAGTTGACATACAAAAAAGTAAAAGAACTTACAAAGCGTTAAAAGGCTTAAAAGCTCTGCATGTCAAGGATGCAACAAAAGCGATGCTGCTGTTAAAGTTTTTTAAAGATCAGAATCTCTCATACACACTCAAACCAAAGGGCACAAATCTAGAAGATTTTACTGATTCATTTTTGTTTGAGAGTAAAAATGGTTATTGTGTGCATTTTGCCTCTGCATTTGCTCAAAGTGCGAGAATGCTAGGTATTGCATCCCGTGTTGTAACCGGCTTTAAATCAGGTAAAGAAAACATGATTCAAAACTATCTTTTAGTGAAACGCTCTGATGCACATGCCTGGGTTGAACTCTATTTGGGTGATGATGGCTGGGTGAGGTTTGATCCAACTACTACGGCTTCACAAAACTTGGATATATTGCAAAATACTCAAAATCAGGCTGCATCACAAAATACTGTTTTTGAGAGAATAAACCTTAATTTCATGTATGTGAAATACATCATAGATAGCTGGATACTTGACTATAACAGACTCAAGCAGATGGCTATACTTGATAAGCTGTTAAACGACACTCTTTATCTTTTAAAGTTTATTTTCTCAATCCTCGCACTTATTTTAGTGACATTTTTAATCTATATCAACATTAAAAGCCCAGAATGTAAAGATGAGCTCATGTGTGAGATGAATAAGCTTTTAAAAATCTTAAAAGGGTATAATGTTGTAAAAAATGATAATGAAACGATGGAAGTTTTTTTAAAAGAAGCTGAGATAAAATTAAATATACCTCTCTTAGAAATTAGCGAGATCTATCATACTCTTAAGTATGCTAAAAGTGATAAACCCCTAGAGTTAAAGAGGCTCGTATATAAGATTACAATGCTCAAGAACAGAGATGTGGCAATTAGCAAAGTGTAAATGCCTTAAGATTTACAACTTTATCCATATTATAAATAAATTATATGACTAAAATTTCTAAATCGCTTTTAACAAAATTACTATACAATAATGAGGATACACTTGAATTTAGTGAGTTTTAATTTAATAAATCGAATAATTTAAATGGAAGAGTTTTATGCAAGAAAAAAATAGACCTAGAAAAAGTGTGACATACAAGATAATTTTATTTATGTTTGTCTTTTCTATAATTTTAATAACATCAATTATCTCTGTTTTTTCATTTGTTAATAAGCTAGAGGTAGAAGATGATGCTTTTAACAGCGCTATCATCACTGCCCAAAAAGTTTATTCAAAACTTGAACAGAAAAAAATACGGGCACAGACATTAGCTATGACATTGGCCAATGTCGGCGAGAATATACAAGCCAATCATGCTGCAAATGAAAAATTAATTAAAAATATCATTGATTTAGAAGGGCATGAAAAGTTTATAGCCGGCGGCGGAATTTGGCCAGAACCATTTAAGTTAGACCATAGCTTAGAGCGCAGCAGCTATTTTTTCAGTAGAAATAAAGATGGCCTGTTAGAATACCATGATGATTATAACAAGCCGCAAGGTTCTGGATATCATCATAAAGAGTGGTACGTGCCGGCAAAGTTTTATAAAGAAGGGGAAGCATATTGGTCTAAATCATATCTTGACTCATATTCTCATCAGCCTATGGTTACAGTTACAATCCCCATGTACAAGGATAAGCAATTTATAGGAGTATCAACTATTGATTTGCTGCTCGATGGTCTACATGACTTCCTTGAGAAAAATATGAAAAGCTTGGGAGGTTATAGCTTTATCTTGGATAGAAACGAAAAATTTGTAACCTACCCAGACCTGAAAAAAATAAGAGTTCAAAAAGATAAGATTATAGATAGTATGACATTTAATGAATTTGTTAAAAAAGAACCAAAATATATAAAACTACAAAAAGCACTTGCTGAGATTGATGATAAATATTTTGATACAAAGGCATATGATAGTAAAACAGTCTCGCTTCTTGAAAAAGAGAGTCAACAGATTGGTGGTAAGGATGCAAAGCAGATTGCTAGCATAATAAAAGAGAAATCCGCTCAAGCAGATGCTGAAAGATTAAGTATTAAACTTGTTTCTATAGAAAATGACCCAATATTAAATGAAGAGAGTTTAGCAGTTATATTGATGCAGCCTGATACTCACTGGAAACTAGTTGTGGTATTACCGGTGAGGATTATTCTTTCTCAAAGTAATAAGATATTTAATAATTTGATGGTGATTGTGGTTGTTGTTGTATTACTGCTCTCCTTGATGGGTTATTACGTTATAAGAAAAATCATTGTACTACCGATTTTTTCCATGATGGCACAATTAAAAAAATCAAGTGACAAAAAAATCTTCATCACTCTTGAGAGCCATGATGAAATCGGTGAACTCGCAGATATATTTAATGAGCGGACAAAGGATCTCATTGATAAAAGTGATTCTTTAAAAGAACTGGCAAACACTCTTGAGGAGAAAGTTGAACTACGTACCAAAGAGTTGCAAAATCAGCACCTGTTCTTAAACTTAATCATCAATAGTATTGTCAGTGGAATAATGGTTATTGATAAAAATTGCAAGGTAACCATGATGAATGATGCTGCAAAAACGATGATTGATGAAAAATTAGTTGCTGATCCTGAATCTTCTAACTGCTATGATATCTCTCATCACGAATCTACTCCTTGTGATGGAGCATTCAATCCATGTATACTTCAAAAAGTACTGGAAGAAAAAATTACCACACAAGTGATGCATACACAATACGATTTAGATGGCAATAAAAAGATTGTTGAAATAACTGCTACACCTCTTTTTAATGAGGATGGTAATGTAAAGAGTATAATTGAAATAATATACGATGTGACAGCTTTAATCGAAGCAAAGGATAGTTTAGAGTATCAAGCCAATCACGATGCACTAACAGGACTGCCAAATAGAAATCTTTTTTTAGATAGATTAGACCAATCCATTAAACATGCAAAAAGAGACAATGAAAAATTGGCAGTTTTGTTCCTGGATTTAGATAACTTTAAAGAAGTTAATGATTCACTAGGACACGCTATTGGTGATGAACTTTTAATTCTTATTGCCAATAAACTCAAAGAAGCCATAAGACAAAGTGATACAGTTTCACGTCTGGGTGGTGATGAATTTACGATTATAGTTGATGAAATTAAAGATATGGACGTTGTGATTGATATTATTTTAAAGTTGATTGAGAGTATAAATGGCATACAGCATATAAAAGAGCATCAGTTATACACTTCATTTAGTATTGGAATTTCTATTTATCCTGATGATTCTGCTGATGCGTTTACCTTGCTGAAGTATGCCGATACTGCCATGTATAAGGCAAAAAGTGATGGAAGAAACAACTACAAATTTTATACCGAAGAGATGACTGAGCGCGCATTAGAACGTATGATGATGGAAACTCAGTTACGTCAATCAATAAGCAATAATCAATTGTCTGTCCACTATCAATTACAAACCGATACACAAAACAATAGTTGTGTGGGAATGGAAGCATTAGTGAGATGGTATCATCCAGAGCTAGGTCAGGTAGCGCCATCAAAATTTATTCCATTAGCCGAAGATATAAATTTTATTATTGAATTAGATGAATGGGTCATGGATAAAGCAATCCAGAAGTGGAGCCAATGGTTCGCAGAGGGTTTAAATCCGGGTGTCTTATCACTTAATCTTTCCCGTGTAAGACTAAAAGATAAAGATTTAATACAAAAGATGCAAACGGTATTAGAAAAATATAGTATGGATCCGAAGTGGTTGATGCTTGAAGTAACTGAGAGTCAAATTATGAAAAATCCGCAAGAAGCCATTAAAATGTTACAACAACTCAATAGTATAGGAATTCGTCTCGCAATTGATGATTTTGGTACAGGTTACTCATCTCTGGCATCTCTAAAGCAACTTCCCATTGATAAGCTGAAAATAGACCAATCTTTTGTCCGTGATTTGCCTAATGATCTTGATGATGCGGAGATATGCAGAACAATTATATCTATGGCAAAAGGTTTAAATATGAAGATAATTGCAGAAGGTGTTGAAACTCTTGCTCAAAGTGATTTTTTACTGAGTCACGGTTGCAGTGAAGTTCAGGGATATTTATATCATAGACCTGCACCGGCATCTGAAGTCGCAAGCAAGTTAGCAAGCTTTGGAAGCTGATACCTCTTCATAGTTTCTCCATACTTCAAATATATTATATCTGATTTAAAAGGATGACACATGAGAGTGGTAATAGTAGGCGGCGGAATAGCCGCAGTTTATTTAGCAAATAATCTTAAAAAACAAAACTCTGCCTTAGAAGTTGTAATCGTCAGTGATGAAAAATGTCCTCCTTATGACAGAATTCACCTTTGCCGCTTAGTTGATGATTCACAAGACACATGCGGGATATCTTTGCCACTTGACCCGACCGTAAAGTTAGAACTAGGTCAAAAAGTCAATAAAATAGATAAGAAGAACAAAAGAGTGTTTTCGCAAAACTCTATGTTTAGCTATGATAAGTTGATTCTCGCAACAGGATCTGTCCCCGTCACACTTTTTGAGATAGACAATATTAAAAATGCGGCTGTATTTAGAAACGCGGCTGATTGTGAAATGATAAAAGAAGGCGTATCAGGTCGTGAAGTGGTCATTGTAGGGGGTGGTCCTGTGGGACTTGAACTTCTTGAGACTTTAAATGGGATGTCAAAGGTTGATTATATAACACTTTTGATTCGCGGTAAACATCTCTACAGTAAAGACCTCTCAATAGACTCTATAAAAATAATAGAGGAGTGTTACACCAAAGGTGGAAAAATTCGCATATCTTATGAAGATGAGATAGTGGATAAAGTTCTTCAAGATGGTGAGATAACACTTTTAAGAACTAAAACACTTGAAATTAAAAATCCATTTGTAGTATTTGGAGTTGGGATAAAACCAAATATTGATAATTTTAGAGATACCTTGACCTGCAAAAAAGGGATATTAACAAATCTCTACATGCAAACGGAAGATAAAGATATCTATGCTGTTGGAGAGTGCGCGGAGATTGGAGCACTGAATTTTGTAGCCGGACATGTCAAGCAGTGTGTCAATCAAGCAGACTGTGCTATTTCGCATATTTTACAAACTGATATAAAAGAGTTTGAACCTGTAGTAAGTATTGACATGCTCAAAGTAGGTGAGTTTGATTTGGTAGAGGTCAGTTCGCCAAAATTTAGCCGCAACTATGAAAAGATACTTATCACCTCAAAAAAAGACAGTAGAATAGATGAGTATTTTGTAAGCGAAGATAAGCTTACAAAGTTCATAGGGATTAATTCCAATGTAGATGTCGGATATATAGAGACTCTTATAAACAGCGCTGGGGCAGTGGATATAAACTATCTTTATCAAAACAGACTTATTGGTGAGAGAGGAAGACTTATCTGCAGTTGTGAACATGTCTATCATCAAGATTTGGTGGACATTGTCACGCAAACGGGTATTGCTTCGTTTAGTGAATTAGCCAACTTTTCAGAAGCGGGTAGGGTCTGTGGTAGATGTAAAATTATGGTGCAAGACGTTATAAAAGATTCTCAACATTTCATAGACCCCAACATGCCGCGAAAAACATCAGAAGATTTAAAAAGAGAAAAAGAGATTGCAGAGGTTCAAAAGAGGATAGATAAATTTAATACTATCCATCCTAGAAACAAGCTCACAACTGACAATCTTGAATCAGCTTTGGCATCTTTAGACATAGGCAAAAATGAGATTAATAGCTGGATATCTATGGTAACAGCAGATATGCAGCTTCATCCAAATTTCGAGGAGCTTGTAGAAAAAAGCATTAAATCTCTCAATAAAGTGCCTATAGTCTGGTTGGAACTCTCTGATTGCAGCGGAAACTCTGAAGCGTTCATCAAATCAGCAAACCCTGCTATTGAAGACCTTATTTTTGACTACATTTCACTTGATTATCATGAGTTGCTCATGAGTGCAAGCGGTGATCAAAGTGAGACTATCTTGGAAGATATTATTAAAAATCAAAAAGGGCAGTACATTCTTATAGTTGAGGGCGCTGTTCCTTTAGCCATGGATGGAAAATTCCTTCGCATAGGTCCGCATGGGGAAACTGGCATAGAACTTTTAAAAAAATGTGCGAAAGATGCTGCCCTTGTAATAGCCGTAGGCAGTTGTGCATTTGATGGCGGAGTTGTCGCAGCCGCTCCAAATCCGACAGGAGCAGTTGGAGTAGGAACAGCGCTTCATCGTGATGATGTTATCAATATCTCAGGATGCCCGACTAATCCGATAAATATAGTGGGAACACTCCTTTCATACATCATGTTTGAAGAACTTCCGGCACTCGATAAATTTAACCGTCCTCTGTGGGCCTATGAGGGTCGTGTGCATGACAACTGTGAAAGACGAGGTCACTATGAACTCGGCGAGTTTGTGCAGGAGTGGGGAGATATAGGTGCAAAAAAAGGGTATTGTCTTTTTGAGATGGGATGCAAAGGTCCCTATGCAAACGTAAACTGCCCGACGATGAAGTTTAATAGCGGTACCAGCTGGCCTGTTCAAGCCGGACATGGATGCATGGGTTGTGTGGAGCAGGGCTTTTTTGACAAATTTGCAACAGAGAGAAAATATGCTGAGGAAGAGAACGTATGAAGAAAATAGTAATAGACCCCATTACAAGAATTGAGGGGCATCTCAGAGCTGAGGTTGAGGTTGATGAAGATGGAGTGGTTCAAGAGGCATATGTCAGCGGACAGCTTTTTCGCGGAATCGAGATTATACTAAAGGGGCGTGACCCTCGTGATGCTGGACTTTTGGCCGGAAGGATTTGCGGTGTTTGTACAAATTCTCATTTTCGTGCGGCAGTCTCAAGCGTTGAAGATGCCTATGCTTTGAACTTACCCAAAAATGCTGAGATTATCAGAGATTTGATGGCTATGGCACTTTTTATTCAAGACCATGTTGTTCATTTTTATCATTTACATTCTCTGGATTTTGTAGATGTAACAAGTGCATTAAATGCAGACCCGAAACTAACATCAAAAGAAGCGCATAAGTACCATAAAAAACCGTTTAGAAACTCCCATTCCCATTATGAAGCGGTTCTGGAAAAGGTTGGTAACTTTGTAAAAGCCGGAAAACTTGGACCATTTTCCAATGGATACTGGGGTCACAGTGATTATAAACTGACTCCTGAACAAAATCTGATTCTAATCTCCCACTATTTAGAGGCTTTGAAATTCCAGACAAACATAAGTAAAGCTGTGGCTATTTTTGGCGGTAAGACTCCCCATCCTCAAAGCATAGTTGTCGGAGGTGTGACAAGTGTGGCTGACATGCTCAATCCTCAGAGGCTTAATGATTATTTGTTTATCATAAAAGAAGCAAAAGAATTTATTGATCGTGCTTATTTGCCGGATGCAAAACTGCTCGCGATGGCATATCGTGAGGAGATTAAAGCCGGAATTGGTCGGGCAAACGGTAACTTCTTGTGCGTAGGCGGATATGAGTTTGAAGGGGAAAAGAGATTATTTTGTAACGGGGTAATTTATGGGCATGACTTTGCAAACGTAGAAGAGTTTGATGAATCAAAGGTAAGTGAAGAGATTGACCGCGCCTGGTATAGCGGCGATGCAAAAGATAATGAGATAAATTATACCGATTTAAACGAAGATGGTTCGTTAAAAACTGCAAAAAATGATGATAAATACTCATGGATTAAAGCTCCTAGATATGATGGAAAAACTATGGAGAGCGGACCATTGGCAAGAGTGCTTGTGAGCTACTCAAAAGAGAATAATCTTATAAAATCTTTTGTAGATGAGTTTCTCGAAGAGACAGACTTAGAACTTATAGATTTATCAACTGCAGTTGGAAGAAATGCTGCAAGAGCAATCGAGAGCGGTTATATCTGTGAATATATTTTTAAACTAGTATCGCGTCTGATTCAAAATATCAAGTATTATGATACGGACACCTGGGTGAAATACGATTTTGAAAAACTACAAAAAAATGTAAAAGGAAGAGCTTTTCTTGAAGTGCCTCGTGGTGTTTTATCTCACTTTGTAAATATTAAAGATGCAAAGATAGATAACTATTCTGTAATCGCTCCAACAACATGGAATGCAACTCCTAAAAACTTTGACGGGTTAAGAGGCGCTTACGAAGAGGCTTTGGTAGGTCTAAGGATACAAGACACATCCAGGCCGCTAGAAGTCCTAAAAGTATTGCACTCCTTTGACCCCTGCTTGGCATGTGCTGTCCATGTGATTGATACTAAAGGTAAAGAGTTAAGTAGTTACAAGATAAAAACCCTTTAAAGATGGCAAAAAATATAGTTATAGGTGTCGGAAATTTATTATTTTGTGATGATGGAATAGGTGTAATCGCTGTAAGATATTTGAGAGAAAACTATGAGTTTGAGCCGGAGTTGGAACTTCTTGATGGGGGTACATTAGGGTTTGGGCTTATTGATTACTTTTTAAATTATGATAATGTTTTTATCATTGACACTATTTCTGCAAATGATGAGCCAGGAACACTTTATAAAATTCCATCAGATGAATTACTAGGTTCTGGCAGATATAAAAATACAGCACATGAAGTAGAAGTTGTGCAGATGTTAGAAGCATGTGAGCTTCATGGAAAAAGAGCAAAAATCACTGTTTTTGGAATCATTCCAGAAGATATAAATAGTGTAAAAATAGGATTGAGTCAGGTTTTAAATGCTAAGTTTGAGTCTCTTACAAAAGTTATAATACAAGCACTTGAAGAGTTAGGTGTAAAAGTGACAAAAATAGCCAGTACGCCATGGCAGGAGATAATGAAGGAATTAAAAGGGTAATACGCTTTGAACCTACAGATTTGGAGAGGGAAAAATAGAGCTTAAAATCTTTTATGCTCATTATCAAAAATTTATGTTAGAGTATGCAATGAAGTTTTGTATCTATTTTAGACACTCTTGTTTGAGCTTATTTTGATACTTGATATTAAATTGGAGCATGGTATTGTATAAAAATATTTTTTCTGATTCAAAAAAAATCTTTCATATTCATCCGAGTCATAAAGACTCGCTACAAAGAGTAATCGGAGTTGTGGCTCTTTTATTTTTTGGCTTACTTATGCTTTGGTTTTTACCTGACTTTCATGAATCACATGGCTTTAAAAACTTCTTAATATTCCACACCACGCTTGAGACAATCGCTATTATCGTAGCTATGCAGGTTGCGGGGGTCGGATGGAATGCTTTCAAGCAAGAATCTTTGGGTAATATTGTATTTTTATCGGTAATATTTCTTGGCGTAGGTATACTGGATTTTTCACATCTTCTTTCATACCATGGAATGCCTGAGTTTTTCACCCCAAACAATGCAGATAAAGCAATTTATTTTTGGCTCTGTGCTCGTTTGTTGTCCACCGTGGGGCTTCTTATTTTTTCAATCTTTTCTTTATCTTTTATCACTTCGAATAAATCACGCTATATTTTACTAGCATCGGTATTAGCACTGACTAGTATCCTTCATTGGCCATTAATATTTCATTCTGAGTGGCTTACACATCTTTTTTTTGTGCCATCGCAGGGGCTGACAAATTTGAAGATATATACGGAATATATTATTATCCTGCTCAACCTTCTAACAGCTGTATTTTTGTTTAAAAGTATGAAAGAGAAACAATCTTATCAAGTGTCAGCATTGTTCGGAGCTGTTTTGATGATGGCTATGAGCGAATATTTATTTACTCTTTATACCGGTCTTACTGATATTTACAATCTTTTTGGACATATTTATAAGGTCATTGCATACGCATATATATATCGAGCAATTTTTGTTACAGCAGTTGAGAGACCTTATAAAGATCTAGACAAGTCTCAAAAACAACTTCATGAGAAAAATCTATGGCTCGATAACATCATTGAGAATATTCCTCATATGATTTTTTTAAAAGATGCTTCTAGTTTTCGATATGTCTTATTTAACAAGGCTGGAATAAATCTGACCGGTCTTAGCAGTGATAGCATTGTCGGACATAGTGATTATGATTTTTTTCCAAAAGAACAGGCAGACTTTTTTTTAAAAAAGGACATGGAAGCAATAGAGCAGGATATGATTATCGACATACCTGAAGAAGAGATTCAGACGCCGAGGGGAACGCGTATTCTTCACACCAAAAAGATTATTTTGAAGGATACTAAAGGGCGCCCAAATTATTTATTAGGGATTTCTGAAGATATAACTCAAAAAAAGTTGGCCTCAAGAACTCTACTCAAGCTTTCATTGGCTGTTGAGCAAAGTCCAAATTCAATTATTATTACCGATGTGGATGGAAATATTGAATATGTCAACGCAAAGTTTACTCAAATGACTGGGTATAGTTTTGATGAGGTGCGGGGTGTGAATCCGAAGATTCTAAAGTCAAATGAAACTTCTGAGGCAACTTATGATGACATGTGGGCATATCTGACGCGTGGGGAGATATGGCGGGGGGAACTAATCAATTCTCGAAAAGATAAAAGTACTTATATTGAATTGGCGACTATTTCTCCTGTAAAACAAGCCGATGGAACGATAATAAATTATGTCGCAATAAAAGAGGATATCACAACTAAAAAAGAAGATGAAAAACGTATTGAGTATCTTGCGCATTTCGACCAGCTAACCGGCTTGCCAAATCGTATTGTGCTAAAGGATAGAATTAAATATCTGCTTAATATTTCGCAGCGTAATAATGAACCTCTAGCCGTGATGTTTTTAGATATAGATCATTTCAAAAACATTAATGACACCTTAGGTCATACTACAGGTGATCAGATTCTTATAGAGGTGTCAAAACGGCTTTTAGATACTATTAGAGATGAAGATACCGTTTCTCGTTTGGGAGGCGATGAATTTATTTTGCTCTTTCCAAGTACGAATTCAAAGGCTGCTATGCATATCGCAGGCAAGCTGATTGAAGCTGTATCCAAGCCCTCTGAATTTGATGAGCATGAATTGAGTATCACCTCTTCCGTCGGAATTGCTATGTATCCAGATGATGGCGAGGATTTTGAGACATTATTAAAACATGCCGATACCGCTATGTATAAAGTAAAAAATGAGAGTCGTAACGGTTTTCATTTTTTTACACAGGAGATGCAACTGAATTTGGCACGTAATTTGCAACTGGTTAATGCACTTAGATACGCTATGGAGCGCAACGAATTGCAATTACACTATCAACCGCAGGTGTCGATAGAGGATGGGCATGTCATAGGTGCAGAAGCTCTGCTTCGATGGAATCATCCAACTATGGGGATGATTTCTCCTGCTGAATTTATTCCTATTGCCGAGGACAGCGGTCAGATTATTGAGATTGGAGAGTGGGTGCTTCGAACAGCGGTTTACCAGATGAGGGACTTGATTGATCTTGGATATCAGCCAATTATTATGGCAGTTAACTTATCAGCTATTCAGTTCAGACAGCCGGGTTTGAGTAAACTTGTCACCGATATCCTGAGTGAAGCACGGTTGCCTCATCAATACTTAGAGCTAGAATTGACGGAAGCAGTAACTATGCATAATCCAAAAGCTGCCATTGAGATTATGAATGAACTTCATAATCAGGGTATCCGCATGTCTATAGATGATTTTGGTACAGGGTATTCCTCTTTGAGTTATCTCAAACAGTTTAAGGTCTATAAATTAAAAATTGACCAGTCTTTTGTAAGTGACATTTCAGCTGATGAAGACAATCGTTCTATTATAAGCGCAATCATCGATATGGCAAATAATCTGGGATTGCGTACGATTGCTGAGGGTGTAGAGACCTCTGCGCAGTTAGCATTTTTACGTCTGCACGGGTGTAATGAAGTGCAGGGGTATTATTTTAGTAAACCAATACCCTCCGAAGAGTTTTTAGAATTTTTAAAAAATAACTAAAACTTTCTCAAGTAGCACGTTTTTGCGGCTAATACAATAATCTGTTTATATCTTCGAATTCAACATCTTCGAGTGTAATATTTAAAGTATCCAAATCTTCACCCATGTGTAACGGAGATGTTGTCCCTGTTAGAGGAACTATCCCTATGTGCATTAAAAAGGCAAAGAAAATTTGTGCCTGAGTTTTGTTGTATTTTTGAGCAAGATTTATAACTAGTTCAGAAGAAAGAATATGTGGATTGGCAGTAAGACTCCAGAAACTTTGATAAATGATGTTGTGCTCGTCGCACCATTGTCGTAGTTCCATGTCATATGCGCTATCGCTATAAAATCTATTTTGGACAACTGCCGGTTTTATTTGTGCATCTGTATAAAGTCGCTTTAAAGTTTGTAAGTCATAACAGTTACTAACCCCAAGTTGAAGTATTTCCCCAGATTTTTGTATTTCTTCCATGGCTCTCCAAGCTTTTAAAAGTTCAGAGTGTGGAAAAATAGGTGAGTGTAATACAAGAGAATCAATATAGCTTGTTTGAAGATTTAACTTTGAGACTTCAAACGATTGTATGACTTGCGCAGACAAGGGAGCATTTTTATCATATGGTATGTTGTTTGGATCTTGCCCCCCTAGAGGTGTAAACTTTGTTTGTATATATAAATCTTCTCGCTTAAAGCCTTGATTTTGAAGAATTAAAAGAGCCTTTCCGACACGCTCCTCAGAGTAGTGTTTTGGTTGACATGCGGTATCAATACCTCTAAATCCTGTCTCTATAGCCTTTACTACAAGCTCTGTTGTGCGCTCTTTTTTCCATGCAGTTCCGTAGATTATTTTTGGTATTTTCACACCGCTTAAACTTGTGGCATACTGCATCTTTTACTCCATATCCATAGGCTCAAAGCTAGAAATTTCATGGTAGGGTACCGGTTGACCAATGTAATACCCCTGCAAATAGTCAACATCAATTTCTTGCACAATCTCTGCAATTTCTTTATGCGATACAAACTCTGCAATAGTTTTCATCTTTGCCGTTTTCGCAAATGAAACAATTGTTTCTGTAACCAAACGCATATGTTCGTTATTGTCAATATCTTTTATTAGCGATCCATCAATTTTAATATAGTCTATGTCTAGTCTTAAAAGATATTCAAAATTTGAGTAGCCTGTGCCAAAATCATCTATGGCAAGCTTACATCCAAACCGTTTAACTTTTTCTATAAAAGAATAAAATTCATTAAAATTCTCTATCCCTTGCGTTTCAACAATTTCTATCACTATTTTATGACCGATATTACTCGCTACGATACTTTGCATAAAGTAGTCGGTAACTTCTTTATTAAGTATATCATCTACAGTAAGATTAACGGAAAATTCATAATCATGAGATTTGGCAGCTTCAATAGTCTTGTCAATCATAAGCATTGTAATTCTTGAATAAAGTTTGGCTTTTTTTGAAATTTCTAAGAAGAAAAACGGAGAAATTATTTCTCCATCTGTCTCTACCATTCTTACTAAGGCCTCAAATTTTTCAATTTTTTTGCTATTTTGATTATAAATAGGTTGAAAAAATGCAACCATTCTATCCTCTTCGAGTGCCTTTTTGATTTTTTTTGTCCATTCTAGATTCTTTTGATATTCTTTTTCTATGTTAAAATCTTTCGTATACGTAATATAATTCTTTTTTGATACTTTTGCAATTTTTAATGCTATATCTGCGTCAATAAACAGATCCTTTCGCTCAAGGGCGAGACCGGCAGTAACTCCAAGATGAACCTCGTACTGTTGGAAAAATATTGGCTTGATAGTTAGTTCCTCTATTAACCCTTCAATAATCTCTTCAAATTTTTCTTTACTAGAACATTCTTTATGAAGAAATGCAAACTGATCTCCTTGGAGTCTATAGACTTTAATAAAATGCTCATTTCTGTGTCTTAACAATCTTTTGGAGAGTTCTACAATGACGTAGTCACCAATATCATGTCCGTAAAAATCATTAATCTCTTTAAAAGAGTCAATATCTATAATTGCAAGGGCAGGTTTTTTGCTATTTTCAATGTCATTTAAAAGTTTAAAACGATTGCCAAGTTTTGTTAGAGTATCTGTTTCATAATGTCTTTCTAAAGTTTTTCTTTTTTCTACAAGCTCAGTAATATCGTAGCGGGAGGCAATGTACTCTAAAATTTCTCCATTACTATCTAATATGGGTACAATAATCTGATAAACATAAAAAACACTGCCATCCTTTTTCATGTTTTTAAGATTTCCCTTCCAGATTTTTTTATCTCGTATTGTCTCCCACATAATTTTATATACGTCCGAGGGAGTATCCTTATGTCTGAAAACACTGTGTGGTTTTCCAATAAGCTCATTCCTTGTATACCCAGAAATAGAGCAAAGAGCATCATTTACATATGTTATATTGCCTTCAACATCACTCCTTGAAACATATGCGCTGGCATCCAACGCTTTTTTATACTCCGTTAAAGATTGCTCAGCTTTTTTTCTTGCTTCTAGTTCGTGAGAGATATTTAAATATGAGGTATAAATCTGGGTTTGCATTGTATTGATGGCTTCTGTTAGGTTATCAAGTTCGTCACGCGTAGAGATTGAGCTGACTTTGGCAAGTCTTAAATGCTCAGGCTTACTATCGACTCTCAAGCTTTTTGTGTATTTTACTATTTGCTCTAGATGACGTGTTACCAATCTTTGGAAGATGAAAAGTATAAAAAATGAGATTAGAAAGATTTCAAGCCCTTGTGCAAACAAAATGAAGATGATTTTATCGGTGAGTTGTTGATAAATTTTATCTAAATCAGCCACAACAGTGAGTTCACCTAGGAGAGCATTTTTAACACTATGAATATAGGTTAAGGGTATTTTTTTTGTCATGAAGTGTTTATCTATCTTATTTCCACGCTCATAGTATCCAGCGTCTGAGAGATCGATACGAACATATACAATATCCGGAAAATTTAAGATTCCATCAAGCTGCAAAAGAATCTGTTGCTTATCATATACCCATACGCTTTGATTGATACTTGCAATATAACCAGATTCTATAAGAGCAAATTGTGACTCAATTGATTTTATACCATTTTTATAGTCAGTATAAAGCTGGACTGCACTGATTACTACCGTTATAGCTGCACTGAAAAGCAGAGTCAGTATCATTAATTTAAAAGATATTTTTTTATTTATAAAATAACTATACAAGAAATTTCTAATCATTTATAATCTTTATATTGACGCTTATCTTCTTCTGAAGATTATTTAGAAAAAGATTTTGAATCTTTTTATGGGTACCATCTTTCATCATCGAATTGTAAGCTTTCTCCAATTGCGGGATAAGTGCTTTATGCTTTTTATGTAGATATGTATATAAAGGAAGCGACATTATTGGTTTTAAAGTCATAAATAAACCTTGTTCTTTTATTTCACTGAATATACTCAGCAGAGCAATTTTACTTCCAATTATAACATCAATGCGATGGTTATTGAGCATTTTAATAAGCATTAAGTAGTTAGTAGCCCTGGTAATAGAAAGTGGTTTTGCCTTTTCTGCAATAGATTCTGCGATTTTCACACCTCTTAGAACTCCTACATTGTAGTTTTTAAGGTCCGAGGGTTCTTTGATATGAAGATTTTCCTTGCTTAGTAGAACAATGTCAATACTATGGATGGGGACGCAAACACGAACTAAATTTGGATAGAGTTTATTGATATCAAAAATTCTTGCTGCCTCTCCGTCATCAATGCCTAGATTGGAATTAAGTAAAGAGCGTTGGGGCGGAAGAGTTTGAAATTTAAGAGGAATATTTGCTCTTTTAAAGCCTTCCGTTACTATGGATTTAAGTAGATTTGTCTCAGGAAAAGTGAAACCTGAGTTTATTCTCAATTCTTGCTCAGTTGCGTGTAAAAATGATAGCGTTAGAATGAAAATAATTATAAATTTATCCATTTTCCCACCTTTTATTTTCAGAATCTTAGGAACTAAAACCCCTAAATATAGCACTAACTTATTTTTTTGAACACACAAAAAAACTATGTATTTATCAAGATAGAATAGCCTTATTTGTTTGCATATTTTATCGAATTATATGAAAATAGTAAAGTAATATATTTGCCTTCATGCAGTTTTTGATTTTTCTTTTTTTTACGTCATATATAGAAAGTAAAACTGTTTTTAAAGGTTATAGAGCCTCATAATATCAAAAATATAAATGAACGGAATTTTAGTTTTTTTATAGGCCTTCATCTTGTTTTTTTAAGACGGGAATGATTTGAAAAATTTTTCCGCCTCATCAGAAGGCATTGGGTGAGCATAAAAATATCCCTGAATTTTGTTACACCCTTTGCCGAGTAAAAAGTTTTTCTGCTCAAGTGTCTCAACCCCTTCTGCTATAACATCGAACTGCATAGTCCTTGCTAAAGAAATAATCGATTCTACAATTGCTTCATCTTCTAAATCTCCGGGAAGATTACGGATGAATGATTGATCAATTTTGAGTTTGTGAATAGGCAGTTTTTTAAGATAAGAAAGGGAAGAATATCCGGTGCCAAAATCATCAATTGTAAGATGTACGCCTATATTTTTAATTCTTTGGAGCATTTTTATGGCTTCTTGAGAATGTTTCATTGCATAACCTTCAGTAATCTCTAGTTCAATCCATCCAGGTTTACAGCCAATATCTAGCATTTTTTGCTGCATAGATTCGACAAAGTCGTTTCTTTCAAGTTCAACGACGGAGAGGTTTATAGACATACGTCCAAGCTCAAATCCTTTGGCTTGCCACTTTGAGATTTGAGTCATGGACTCAGTTAAAACGTAGTCCCCAATCTTGTTAATTAGACCGGAATCCTCTGCTATTGGTATAAATACTGCTGGCGAAATAAATCCTTCCGTTGGACTTTTCCAGCGTAGGAGTGCTTCTATACCACATATACTATTTGTATTGGCATTAATTTGTGGTTGATAGTAAAGCATAAATTCCTGATTTTCAAGGGCGATACGTATGTTTTTTACCATTTTCATATGCAAAATTGTTTTTTGAGTCATCTCTTTTGTGTAAAACTGATAGGTGTTTCGTCCTTCATCTTTAGCCCGATACATAGCGGTATCTGCATTTCTAATAAGTGTCTCTGCATCTTCTCCATCATCTGGGTATATACTAATTCCAGCACTTAGCGTTAAATGGAGTTGATGATTTTCAAGATTAAAAGGGCTTTGCATTGATAAAATTATCTTTTCAATAATTTCTGCAATATTAGTTAAGTCAGTTACGGATTCGATTAAAATTATAAACTCATCACCGCCGAAACGGGCAATTGTATCTACCTGTCTAATTTCTGATTTTAAGCGCTCGCCTAAGAGTTTGACAATTTTATCACCCATTTCATGTCCTAAAGAGTCATTAATTTCTTTGAAACGGTCTAAATCAATGAATATTACAGCTATTTTTTGGTGTGAGCGTGATGTTCTTTGAATGGCTTGGCGCAGCTGATCAAAATACAAAAAGCGGTTTGGAAGGCCCGTTAATGTGTCATGTTCTGCTTGATATGAGAGCTCATCCTTGGCTTTTTGAATTGCTTCTACTGCTTCTTTTTGTTCCGTGATATGGATATAAGTACCGAGTAATCCAATTGTTTCACCTTCGTCTCCTTGAAGCGGCACTTTGGAGGTGGACAACCATAAGGTTTGGCCATCTGATAATGTTTGTTTTTCTTCATAATGAAGTTTTTCTTTTTCTAAGTTCATTACCAAAGAATCATCATCGATATAGCTTTGTGCTTGTTCCTTCCAAGGAAGCTCAAAGTCACTCTTTCCAATCAAGTCAGCTTGATCTGAAATGTTGGCATCTTTTGCAAAGAGTGTATTACACCCTAAATATTTTGAATTTTTATCTTTCCAAAAAATTCGTACAGGTACCGTATCGATAATACTTCGTAACAGCTCCTTATTTTCAGCCAAGTCCTGTTTCATCTCTTGTGTTAAGGCAGCTATTTTTTTTGCATTGTTGATTTCTGTGGCTGTGGTAGTCAAAAATCTTATTATTTGCTCTATTTGGGGTGGTTTAGGGATAAATTTATTGATACCGATATCAATCAACTCCATAAAATGCGCCGAATCTTCATAGGCTGACATCACAACAATGGCTTGATTTGGATTTATCTCACGTATCTGCCGCGACATTTTACAGCCATCAAGTTTGGGCATAATAATATCAGTGAGAACGATATCAAATTTTGCATTTTTATAGGCTGTTAGTCCTTCTTCTCCATTAGTAGCCGTAACTATCGACCTAAAAAATGGTGCCAGCATCTCTTGAGTACTTTTGGAGAGTACCAAGTTGTCCTCTACATATAGAAGATCTAAAGATTGACATTCCTGTAACATGTTTTGAACCGATTTTTTATCATACATTGTCTTGCCTTAGTGGAATAGTGATAGTGAATTTTGCACCAATATCCGTATTTTTTACATTTATTTTGCCATGGCAATGGTCTTCAACGATTGTCTTACTCATATATAACCCCAAACCATTTCCCTGAAGCTGCTCTTTTGTTGAGACATAGGGTAAAAAAAGTGTATCTATAATATCCAAATTAATTCCTTGTGCGTTATCTTCAATTATAATGGTTGCCTGTCCATCTTTTTCATCTGTTGTGATGAAAATACAGGCACCTTCGATATTTCGTTCTTCAAAAATATCCTGAGCATTTTTTAATAGATTTAAAATGACTTGCTCCATCTCATGTTCAAAGGTCGTATAGCTAGGATCACTTCGATGGTTTAATTGTATCTCAATATTTTTTTGTTCAAAGTTATTTCCAAGCAATATAAGTGTCTTGGATATGATTATGGAACTTTTGGTTATAACAGCTGTTTTATCCGGCTTGAAAAAATCTCTAAAATCACTAATTGTTTGTGAAAGATATTTGACCTGCAACTCAATATTATCATAATTTTTCAAGGTATTGTCTTCGGTCGATTTTTCTAGTAGGATATTCATACGTTCTTTATTTGTTAAAGTACTGATGATGGACAGAGGCTGGCGCCACTGATGCGCTATCATAGAAAGCATCTCACCCATCTGAGCTTGGCGTGTTTGCATCAGAAATAGTTTGTCTTTAATATTTTGCTCTGTAACATCTTCTTGGATAGCAACATAATTGATAATCTCATTTTTATTATTAAAAATAGGGAAGATTGTTGATGCACAATCTAACAGTTTACCATCTTTCATACGATTTATGATTGTACCGCGCCAAATATTTTTATCTTGCCCAATTGTTTTCCACAGGTTACTGAAAAAGTTTCTTGAGTGGATGCCTGAGTGGAATATATTCATCTTTTTGCCAAGTAGTTCATGCTCTTGGTATCCGGTTAACTGATTACATTGCAGGTTGACAAACTGGATTTGTGCGTCTTTGTCTGTGATAATCGTTGCAAAAGGATTTTGGTTTACAACCTGAGAAAGGCGAGAGATGAGATCTTCAGTACGTTTAAACTCAGTAATATCTTGAATAGTTCCATGCATGATTTGTTCATCTTTATTCCAATATGCCTCCGCATGCTGCTGGACTGTTTTGATATTTCCTTTTGAAGTGATAATTCTGTGTGTAATAGTGTAGTAGCGCTCTCCACTAAGTGCTTTTTCTATCGCTTTGTTCATAGAGGCTACATCATCAGGATGAAGATGTTCTAAAAACCATTTGTAATCAATAGGGATGCTAAATGGTTCAAGGTCATAAATCCTGTAAGTCTCTTCACTCCAGATAATTTTTTCATTTGCACTACTGTAGCTCCAGTCTCCTACGTGGGATATCTCTTGGGCTCGTTTTAAGTTGTATTCACTCACTTTGAGTATTTCAATGAGAGAGGTGTTTGTGTAGAGGATGGCTGCTTGTGTCAGGAGTAGCTCGAGTGTTTTGATTGTCTCAGGTTTAAGAGGGGTTGCAATGTTTTTATTTTCAAGATAAAGCAAGGCTCTGACTTCATCTTCTAGTAGGGTCGGGATGATAATACATGAAGCGGGCTTAGTTTCTTGGATGTATGGATCAAACTGAAATTTTCCACTTTGAGATGGATCTTCCAGACTAAGCTTGCGTTTTGTGTTGATTACATAGCTCAGGATATTTACCGGCAGCATGGTAGATTTCTCCAAAGGAAGCTCATATAGTTCGACTTCCCCTGTCGTAAAATCCATCTTGGCTTTGGTGTAAAATTTTTCATCTTCTTTAAAAATGAGGATGGCTTTACTTGCAGTTGCATTTTCTAAAATTGTCTGTATTAAAGTATGGAGCAGTTCTTTAGTATTTTTTGACTGAGAAATAGCATAAAATGATTTTAAGAGACTTTGAAAGTTCGCGAGTTCTATATTCATTATAGAACTGTTTGAATTACTGCGGGAGACAACTACATTTTTCTTATCTTTGCCGAATGTAGTCTTTTTTAATTTATTTGCAATTTCATAAGCACCCCATTGATTCAGACCTATAATGGACTCATTAAAATAAAACCTACTTAGCTCTTGGTAATTAAATATTTTCCAAAAACTACCGGCACATAGGCTGCCTAAGGAGATAAAAAAAGGATTTTTGGCTTTCCGTGCTTCTTCCAAAGCTTCATCATACAATTTTGCAGCATTCCACGGGATCTTTTGGTTTTTCATTTTTTCTGCTTTAAGAAGCAGTCTTTCAAATTTAAAGTTACGGGGGGATGCCTTTGAGAAGGATTCAAACTCATGAAGGTCTGCTTGTAAAAGCTCCCCTTGAAACTCATCTAAGAGCGAAATCTTTCCTAGCAGCAGTAATGCACGTATGAAATGCAGACGTATTTTAGCAAACATAACTACTTCATTCGCCTCTATCTTGACGTACTTATCCAAATAATGAAGCCCCTCATCAATGCTCCCCTCGAAAAAACAGCTTTGTGCCTTTAAGATGGCAAACCAAGTAAGTGCAGGATAAAAATTATCCTTTTTCCACATCAATACAGCGGCCTTTTCTTGGCTATTTTTTTGAGTATTTTTTTGTAATGAATACACTGTATGCTTGAGAACATTAAAAATAGCAATCATTTTTTCATCACCGGAGTTGAGAATGAATGTGCTCTCTTTAGTAATATTTTCTCGAAGCTCGTTTAATGATTT
>Ga0316206_1001273_pt1 | contig 23722 bp, 25 predicted proteins | sample 6monthpyrite_MG_FD_204942 | JGI IMG/M metagenome (GOLD analysis project Ga0316206, IMG submission 204942) | Microbial mat bacterial communities from mineral coupon in-situ incubated in ocean water Damariscotta River, Maine, United States -... | ecosystem: Environmental > Aquatic > Marine >... | reverse complement strand
GAACTTCACCGCTGTCAGTCACTTTGCCACCGCCAGCAGCAAGAATTGTTCCACGAGATGGTTTTTCAGTTGCTGAATCAGGGATAACAATACCAGACGCTGTGGTACGTTCTTCTTCCGTACGTTTAACAACAACACGGTCATGTAATGGGCGGATATTCATGGCAGTAGATTTCCTCTATTAGCACTCTTATTAGATGAGTGCTAATGATAGGGTCGATTTTTGGAGAGTCAAGGCGGGGTAATCAAATAATTCAGCAAAAGCATAAGAAATCATGCTTTGAACTAAACATTTGTTGTTTAAAGCCTCTTACAGGCACTATTTACAGTAAATAGTTAATCTTCGCGCTTAAAGTCACCTTCTATGGTGCGATTACCCTTGGTATCTTGTGATAGGTCATCACGAGGTGTCGAATCAGGCCTGCGGGTGTACTGAGCCGACGTAAAGCTGCCATGGGTCTGCAGGGTAACGTTCTTGAGAATTGCTTGTAATAAAGCCTTTCGAACTGCAGGTACTAATAATAGAAAACCAAGCCCATCAGTAAAGAAACCCGGTGTGACCAGCAATATGCCAACGGCTGCGAGCATAAAACCATCAAACATTTCCTGCGCTGGCATATGACCTGCTTGCATTGCCTGATTGGCTTTAAGCAATGTTCTCATGCCCTGCTGCCTCAACAAGGTGACCCCTATTACGGCGGTGATAATGACTAACAAGATCGTCATTCCAGCACCAATTTCTTCCCCAACCTGAACAAGAAAGTAAATTTCGATTAATGGGATAGCAAAAAACAGTAAAGGCCATGCTCGTAACATATTGAAAATATTCACTTTTATATTCATGCCGAAACATTTTGTTAAAATATTTCGGAAAATTGGAAGAAAAACCACGTTAAAGCCATCATATACCTAACATCAAACAATATGATGAACTTGAATCTGATAATATGGTCTATTAAGTCATAGTCAACTGCAACGTGAAAGAATAATAAATTATGAAACAATTCGTATTTGCTTTAACTTTACTGGTTTCTTTGTTTTCCGGTTTTACAATCAACAATACTATTGCCGCGCCTTTAGCTATCAGTGCACTCGGTGGACTGGGCCTGAACAATGGTGATGATGAAATTCTTAGTCCTGATGAAGCATTCAAACTCAGTACTGATGTCTCAAACAATAAGCTGATCGCTAACTGGGAAATTGCTGATGGACACTATCTATATAGAGACAAGTTTAAATTAAGCCTGATTGATGCCAATGGCGTTGAATCAGGTACTCTTGATATTCCTGCCGGCGAAAAGAAAAATGATGAGTTTTTTGGCGAAATTTTTGTATTTCACCACAATGCGAACGCTTCATTAGCTTTTACCAATAACACAGGCGCAGAACAACAGGCTACTTTTAAAGTACGTTATCAGGGCTGTTCTGAATTGTCGGGAATCTGCTACCCACCAATCACCAAAAAAATTCCGGTTACTCTGCCTGTGTTTGATGCTGCCGCGGCAACACTCGATAACACAGCAGCAGATAACAACAATAAAGATGAATACATTTCAGAACAGGATCAGATTGCTTCTACATTAAGCTCTGGTAGTACCTGGGTCATTCTGATTTCATTTTTTGGTTTTGGATTATTACTTGCCTTTACGCCATGCGTCTTCCCAATGATTCCTATTTTATCCAGCATCATCATTGGACATGGTGATCAAATCACCACTCGCAAAGCATTTACGATGTCTGTTGTTTACGTCTTAGCCATGGCATTAACTTACACGGCCGCAGGTGTTATCGCCGGTCTGTTTGGCGAAAACTTACAAGCCGCTTTCCAGAACCCGTGGATACTGGGTTCATTCGCTATCGTCTTTGTTGCCTTATCATTCTCAATGTTTGGTTTTTATGACTTGCAACTACCTAATAGCTGGCAGAGTAAATTAACCAATATCAGCAATAATCAAAAAGGTGGCACCTTAAGTGGCGTTGCGGTCATGGGCTTTTTATCGGCACTGATTGTCGGCCCTTGTGTTGCTGCCCCTTTAGCTGGCGCACTCATTTATATTGGCCAGACCGGTGATGCTGTTTTAGGTGGTCTTGCACTCTTTGCCCTGAGCATGGGTATGGGTGCGCCGTTAGTTGCTATCGGCACATCTGCAGGTAAATTATTACCGCGTGCCGGTGCCTGGATGGATGCCGTTAAGGCTGTCTTCGGCGTAATGTTATTAGCTGTCGCAATCTGGATGCTGGAACGTATTTTACCCGCCGCAGCCAGCATGATTCTTTGGGCATTGCTGCTCATTATTTCTGCTATTTACATGGGTTCACTGGAACAACTGGAGCATGGTATTTCAGGCTGGCGTCGTTTATGGAAAGGCGTGGGTATCTTCTTCCTTGCTTACGGCGTACTGATTCTTATTGGTGTTGCTTCAGGTGGCAAAGATGTACTGCAGCCTTTAAAAGGCGTGGCATTTGCTTCATCTTCACAACATGGAGCGCAATCTACAGCGCACATTGAATTCAAAAAAATTAAAGGACTGGACGGACTAAACAAAGCACTTGCCGAAGCGAAAGCTCAGGGCAAACCAGTGATGCTGGATTTTTATGCTGACTGGTGCGTCTCTTGTAAAGAAATGGAAAAACTGACTTTCTCTGATGCTGACGTACAAAAAAAGTTATCTAATTTTGTTTTGCTACAAGCGGACGTCACACCTAATGACGAAAAAGATCAGGAACTTTATGATCATTTTAAAATTATCGGTCCTCCGGCCATTATTTTTTATGATACCGACGGACAAGAACGTCGTAACTTACGCGTAGTTGGTTATATGCCAGCAAAGGATTTTGCCGCTGTGATAAGCCGCGTATAATTTCAAAACTTTTTAAAAACTAATAATAAAAAAGATAAAAAAATGAAAATAATTATTGCTCTACTAATTGCCGTCGCCGCTGCAGCAGGCGGCTATTTTCTGCAACAAAACTTACAACAGCCTTCTACTGACCAGGTAGTAAAAAAACATTCTCCTGAGACTTCTCCTGTATCTGTTGTTGGCCAGCTTCGTCCTGACTTTAGCCTGCCTGATCTTGAAGACAAGCAGCGTTCAATCAGCGAGTGGGATGGAAAAATCAGACTGGTCAATTTCTGGGCGACCTGGTGCCCTCCATGCTTGAGAGAAATGCCTGCTTTTATTGAGATGCAGGAGCAATACGGCGATAAAGATTTTGTCGTGCTCGGTATCGCCATCGATTACAAAGACACTGTTCAGGATTTTGTTGATTCAATGGGTGTAAATTATCCAATCCTTTATGGCGAGATGAGCGCACTTGAATTAACCACACTTTACGGCAACCGATTAGGTGTGCTGCCTTTTAGTGTTTTTGTTGGCAAAGATAACAAAATTATCTCTGTTCATAATGGTGAAATTACCGCTGAAACCATAAAAAACATCCTGTTATCGCAAAATGTAAAATAAATGGTCACTTAGTACCTCTATAGCTTGACACCTGTCACATAAATTCCCGTTATTTGCTGCTATCTTCATCAAATAGACGGGATCTTCTGAGAAATTGGACTTATCCTAAATATTCGGGCAGAATGCTCCCTATTAATGCTTCGCGTGGAAAACATTTACCAATGCCTACTATTCTCGTGCTCAATGGCCCAAATCTAAATTTGCTGGGTACCAGAGAGCCAGAACACTACGGAACAGCCACTCTTGCTGATATTAATCAGCAATTAATGGAACGCGCAAAGGACTTGAACTGCAGCATTGAAACCTTACAAACGAACCATGAGGGTGAACTGGTTGATCGTATACATCAGGCCAGTGTCGACAAGGTTGATTTCATTATCATTAATCCTGCTGCCTTCACGCATAGCAGCGTAGCGGTTCGTGATGCAATCAGCGGCGTCCACATCCCTTTTATTGAACTACATTTATCAAACGTGCATGCACGTGAAGAGTTCAGACAACATTCTTATTTTTCGGATTTAGCCGTCGGCGTTATCAGCGGCCTGGGTCCTCAAGGATACGATCTTGCACTGCAGGCTGCTGTTCAACATTGTTCCCAATAACATTCTAAAGCAGGTTTATTACCAATGGATATTCGTAAAATTAAAAAATTGATTGAGCTACTGGACGAGTCTGGTGTTGCTGAAATCGAAATTAAAGAAGGTGAAGAATCAGTACGAATCTCACGCCAGCAAAATGTAGTGGCCGCAGCTCCTGTTGCTGCACCAGTTGCAGTTGCTCCAGCTCCTGTTGCAGCGGCACCTGCTGAAGCTACGCCAGCAGAAAACACAATCCCAAGCGGACATAAGGTTGAATCACCGATGGTTGGTTCTTTCTATCGCTCATCTGCTCCTGGCGCAGCGCCATTTACAGATGTTGGTCAGACTGTGAATGTTGGCGACACTCTATGCATTATTGAAGCGATGAAAATTCTTAATCCGATTGAAGCTGATAAAGCCGGAACTGTTAAAGCCGTCATGGTTGAAAATGGCCAGCCGGTTGAATTCGGTGAAGTACTTTTCATTATTGAATAAGTCATCCTTTCAGACCTACAGAAGATTAAGTAATCGTTATGCTCGATAAAGTCGTTATTGCTAACCGGGGTGAAATCGCCCTGCGTATATTACGTGCCTGCCGTGAGCTGGGCATCAAAACTGTTGCGGTGCATTCAGATGCCGACCGTGATTTAAAACATGTTCGTTTAGCCGATGAGTCTGTTTGCATCGGCCCTGCTCGTTCTGATCAAAGCTATTTAAACGTGCCAGCTATTATCAGTGCTGCTGAAGTGACTGATGCCGTTGGTATTCACCCTGGCTACGGTTTTCTGTCAGAAAATGCTGATTTTGCTGAACGCGTTGAAAACAGTGGTTTTGTCTTCATTGGCCCTAAAGCCGACTCGATCCGCACCATGGGTGATAAAGTTGCCGCGATTGAAGCTATGCAAAAAGCAGGCGTACCTTGTGTACCCGGTTCAGATGGTGCACTCGGTGATAACGACGAAGAAAACATGCGCCTTGCCCGTGAAATTGGTTACCCGATTATCATAAAAGCAGCCGGTGGTGGTGGTGGCCGTGGCATGCGTGTTGTGCACGCTGAAGGCTCACTACTAAATTCAATAGCACTGACCAGAACTGAAGCCGGCACTTTCTTCGGTAATGACATGGTGTATATGGAAAAATTTCTGGAAACACCTCGCCATATAGAAATTCAAGTGTTATCAGATGGTCAGGGCAATGCCGTACATTTAGGTGAACGTGATTGCTCTATGCAACGTCGCCATCAAAAAGTGGTTGAAGAAGCGCCAGCTCTTGGTATCAGCGAAGAACTGCGGAACGAAATTGGCGCACGCTGCGTTGAAGCCTGTGTGCAAATTAATTATCGAGGTGCGGGTACTTTTGAGTTCTTATATGAAAACGGTCATTTCTATTTTATAGAAATGAATACTCGTCTTCAGGTTGAACACCCGGTGACTGAAATGGTCACTGGTGTTGACCTCGTAAAAGAGCAACTTTATATCGCTTCCGGTGAACCACTTCGATTAAAGCAGAGTGATATAAAAATTCAGGGACACGCAATTGAATGTCGCCTGAATGCAGAAGACTCTAAAACCTTTATTCCTTCACCGGGTAAAATCAAATCCTATCATGCACCTGGTGGTCCTGGCATTCGTGTTGAATCGCATATTTATGCTGGCTACACCGTACCACCACATTATGATTCGATGATCGGTAAACTGATAGCTTATGGTGAAAATCGCGATGTAGCGATTGCCCGTATGCTAGGTGCATTAGATGAAGTCATTATTGACGGCATCAACACCAATATTGATTTACAAAGAGATATTATCAGCGACGCGGCTTTCAAAGTGGGTGAAACCAATATTCACTACCTTGAAAAGAAACTCGGTCTGTAAATAAAAAAGCCCGCATCAAGCGGGCTTTTTTATTGTTTCTAATTTTTTCTATCAGCATCTTTGCGACATATTATTCATGACAAGCTGGCAACAAGTACATATATCCATGCCTAAAGAGCAACTACAGGAACTGGAAGATTTTCTGCTCAGCATTGGCGCCCTTTCAGTGACTTATAAAGATGCAGGCGATAACCCTGTCTTAGAGCCGTTGCCCGGAGAAACACCACTCTGGCCTGAACTAATTGTTACCGGATTATTTGATCAGAAAAAAAATATTAATACCGTAATGAATATTATCGCTCGCCATTACCCTGAACTAAAAGCAGTACAAGAAGAGCTTGAAGATCAGGACTGGGAGCGCAGCTGGATGGATGATTACCAACCCATGTCTTTTGGTCAGCGTCTCTGGGTTGTGCCAACTACAATGGAAGCACCTGACCCGCAGGCAATCAATCTTCGGCTCGACCCCGGGCTGGCATTCGGTACCGGCACCCATCCAACAACATCACTTTGTTTGCAATGGTTAGACCAACATGATGTCTCTGATAAAACTATTCTTGATTACGGTTGCGGCTCAGGCATTCTAGCTATAGCCGGTTTATTGTTAGGTGCATCGATGGCCGATGGTGTGGACATTGATCCCCAGGCTATTACGGCATCTGTTGATAATGCCAAAACAAATAATGTTAACGACAAACTCTCGGCTTATTTGCCCGGTGATTTTCATGCCAAAGCTTATGATGTTGTCATGGCCAATATTCTGTCCGGCCCGTTAGCTGAGCTGGCTCCTGCTCTTTCTCAGTATACTAAAAAAGCTGGTAGTATTATTTTATCTGGCATACTTGAAGAACAGGCTGAATCTATTCGACAGGTCTACCAGCAGTGGTTTGAGATGGCACCGGTAGTGATTCATGATGGCTGGGCGATGTTAAGTGGCATTAAAAAAGCTTAAACACTAAAATAGAACTGATTCAGCGAAAAAATAAAAGACGGAATATAGATAATAAAATGCAAACACGCTGCCCAGAATGCCACACGCTTTTTAAACTCAATGAAGCCGACCTGTCTGCCGCTGACGGACAAGTACAGTGCGGGCATTGCTTTCATGTGTTTCAGGCAGAACCACAACAGGAAGCTTTTGAACTGGTTGAAGAAGTCGATACCTCTGACATAGATCTCAATACCTTTACTGAAGCAATAGACGACATTCCGGAAGAAGAACCATTACCTGAACCTGAGTCTGAGCCCGAATTTAAACAAACCGAAAACACCTCCTTGTTTGATCAAAATCCGATGATTGATGATCTGGTCCCGCCTGAACTCCGGCATCAACAAAGCACATCATCATCTCGATTAATGACAACGCTCTGGTCGATTTTATTAGTTGCCTTAACAGTAACTGCATCCATGCAACTGATATATTTCAACCGCAGCACACTGGCCAGCAAGCCTGACTTTCGCCCTTACATGCTGAGCTTTTGTGAAATTGCAAACTGTGAAATTGCAGACCTCAGAGATTTAAAAAGACTGGAGCTAAGCAGTAAAAACGTCTACTCGCACCCCAACGTAGATAATGCCTTGATGATAACCGCGGTGATCGTTAATCAGGCAGCTTTTGCTCAGCAATTCCCTGTACTTCAGATCAGTTTCACCAATCTGGTCGGCGATATCGTCATGGCCAGACAATTCAATCCGGGCGAATACCTGAATACCAGTGAAGACAAGCTCAACGACATGCAGCCCGGCCTGCCCATCCAGATATCTCTGGAGGTGCTTGATCCTGGTAAGAACGCGACAGCCTACGAATTTAATTTTATTTAGCCTTAACGTACAAAATTCAGTCAGGCATCTGAGAAATTCTCAAATTTAATCTTTAACCCCGCTCAAATTCAGCGTATTATTCCTGCCCCGTTTGGAAAAAATCTGGCCATGAAAATAGGACCGTATCAACTTGATAATCAGCTGATTCTAGCGCCTATGGCCGGCGTGACTGATCGCCCATTCCGACAGCTGTGTAAACAGTTTGGCGCAGGTATGACAGTCTCGGAAATGATTTCTTCTCGACCCGATTTACGAAACAGCAGAAAAACACGATTACGCATGGAGCATGATGGTGAAATGGAACCTCGTAGTATTCAGATTGCAGGCACTGATCCTTTGATGATGGCAGAAGCTGCTAAATTCAACGTTGATAACGGTGCTCAGATCATCGACATCAACATGGGCTGTCCGGCAAAAAAAGTATGTAGCGTGCTTGCCGGTTCTGCATTAATGAAAAATGAATTGTTAGTTGCAGAAATTTTAGAAAGTATCGTCAACGCAGTTGATGTACCGGTGACATTAAAAACGCGCACAGGATGGGATCAAAATAATCGAAATGTTTTGAACATCGCCAAACTTGCAGAAAATGCAGGTATTCAGGCACTGGCAATTCATGGCAGAACACGGGCAGATAAATATCAGGGTGATGCTGAGTACGATCATATAGCCGAAGTCAAAAGTCAGCTATCGATACCAGTTATCGCAAATGGTGATATTACTACTCCCGAAAAAGCAGCTTTTGTGTTAAAACATACAGGCGCTGATGCTCTGATGATTGGTCGCGCAGCCCAGGGAAATCCCTGGATTTTTCAGGAAATAAATTATTTTCTGGAACACGGAGAAAAAATGGCCGCACCAGATAAAAGCCATGTACGTGACGTTATGCTGCAACATCTGAATAACTTATACACTTTCTATGGCGAATACATGGGTATTCGTATTGCTCGTAAGCATATTGGCTGGTATTGCAAAGACCGTCCAAACGGTGAGGCTTTCAGGCGTTTTTTCAATACGATTGAAACACCTGATTTACAACAAAAACAGATTCGTTTTTATTTTGAAAACGAAAATAATGATATGAAAGCGGCATGAACTTACAAACTACAGAAATAATTCCAAGCAACACTATTACGTCCAACGATTCGCTCGACACTAAAACAGCGTCGTTAACTGATACAGTAAAGAACACCCTGACGACCTACTTCGACCAGCTTGAAGGTTCTGAACCGAGCGATATCTACAACATGGTTTTGAAACAGGTTGAAGCACCTTTACTTGAAGTCGTGATGCAACAAGTTGATGGCAATCAAACCCGTGCTGCTGCCTATCTTGGGCTCAACCGTGGCACCCTACGTAAGAAATTGCGTTTGTATGGTCTGGACAACGGTTAATCGAGGTTCTTTCCTTAGATTTTATTTGTCCTCCCCCTGTCAGATTAAAATTAGCAATTATTTATATTAAGGCCAAAAGATTGCTATAATCGGCCGCTAAATTCATCAGGGGGTTACACCGTTAATGACTGCCAGCAACACTCGTCCGGTTCGTCGGGCTTTAATCAGCGTTTCAGATAAAACAGGTATAGTAGACTTTGCAAGATCTCTTCATGAGGCAGGCATTGCAATCCTATCAACTGGTGGCACCGCTAAATTGCTGGCTGATGAAAAAATACCGGTAACCGAAGTCTCTGACCACACAGGCTTCCCTGAGATGATGGATGGCAGAGTAAAAACCCTGCATCCGAAAATTCATGGCGGTATCCTTGGCCGTCGTGGTACAGATGATGAAGTCATGTCAGAACACGGCATTGATCCGATCGACTTAATTGTTGTCAACCTGTACCCGTTTGCACAGACAGTTGCCCGCCCCGATTGCACATTAGCTGATGCGATAGAAAATATTGATATCGGTGGACCAACCATGGTGCGTGCCGCTGCAAAAAATCATAATCATGTCGCCATCGTTGTTAACCCTTCAGATTACGACCGCGTTATTTCTGAAATGAAAAATGATAACAACACCCTGACCAATGCCACACGTTTTGATCTGGCCGTTAAAGCCTTTGAACACACCGCGCATTACGATGGCATGATTGCTAACTACCTCGGTAAAATTACTGCTGACAGTGAACGCTCCATCTTCCCACGTACTTTCAATTCTCAGTTTTTGAAAGTTCAGGAAATGCGTTACGGCGAAAACCCACATCAGAATGCAGCGTTCTATAAAGAACACGATTCACAGGAAGCCAGCATCTCAACCGCTAAACAGCTTCAGGGCAAAGAACTGTCTTACAATAATATCGGTGATACTGACGCAGCTCTTGAGTGCGTTAAACAGTTTTCTGATGCACCTGCCTGCGTCATCGTCAAACACGCAAACCCATGCGGCGTAGCGATTGGCAGTTCTTTGTTAGAATCATACGACAGAGCCTATAGCACTGATCCTGAGTCAGCATTTGGTGGCATCATCGCTTTCAACCAAGAGCTTGACGGTGAAACAGCAAGCGCCATTGTTGAGCGCCAGTTTGTTGAAGTTATTATTGCTCCATCTGTCAGCCAGGCAGCCATCGATATTGTTGCCGCGAAAAAGAATGTGCGCTTACTTGAGTGCGGTCAATGGTCTGCTGATTCAGCTGAACGTTATGACTTCAAACGCGTTAATGGTGGCCTGTTAGTACAGGATGCTGATTTGTTACTGAGTAATGAAATAAAAGTGGTTACCAAACGCGCACCTTCTGAACAAGAAATGCGTGATCTGTTATTTAGCTGGAAGGTTGCTAAATTCGTAAAATCCAATGCTATTGTTTATGGCAAAGGCGATATGACCATCGGTGTTGGTGCTGGACAAATGAGCCGTATTAATTCTGCACGAATTGCTGGTATTAAAGCCGAGCATGCAGGCCTTGAAGTTCCAGGCTCTGTCATGGCATCCGATGCTTTCTTCCCATTCCGTGATGGTATTGATGCAGCACACGAAGCCGGCATTAAAGCTGTCATTCAGCCCGGTGGTTCAATGCGCGATAATGAAGTGATCGAAGCGGCTGATGAATATGACATGGCGATGGTGTTTACTTCAATGAGACACTTTAGACACTAATCATGTCAACGCCCGCTAACTTCGTTAGCGGGTTCTAACTTATTAAAAAACATAACACGTATTCGGATTAATCTATGAAAGTTCTGGTTGTTGGTAGTGGTGGTCGTGAACACGCGCTGGCGTGGAAAGCAGCTCAATCTGCGGATGTTGAAACCGTTTTTGTTGCACCGGGTAATGCAGGTACTGCGTTAGAGCCTAAACTCGAGAACGTTGAAATTGGTGTTACCGATATTGATTCGTTAATTGAGTTTGCTCAATCAAACCAGATTGATCTCACCATCGTAGGCCCGGAAGCACCGTTAGTTATTGGCATCGTTGATAAATTTCAGGCCACAGGTTTACGCATTTTTGGCCCGACAGAAGCCGCGGCGCAGCTCGAGGGCTCAAAAGCTTTCACAAAAGATTTCCTGGCGCGCCACAACATTCCGACAGCCGCTTATGGCAACTTTACTGACGTCAATGAAGCCGTTGCTTATATCGAACAGCAAGGCGCCCCTATAGTCATCAAGGCTGATGGTTTAGCCGCAGGTAAAGGCGTCATTCTGGCTCAGACCAATGAAGAAGCGATTGAAGCCGTTAAAGATATGTTATCTGGCAATTCTTTTGGTGATGCTGGTGCACGTGTTGTCATCGAGGAATTATTAACTGGTGAAGAAGCCAGCTTCATTTGCATGGTTGATGGCGAGAACGTTTTACCAATGGCCACATCACAGGATCATAAAGCCCGAGATAATGGCGACCTTGGTCCTAATACCGGCGGCATGGGTGCATACTCACCTGCCCCTGTCGTCACTCAGGAAATGCACGATCGAATCATGAATGAAGTTATCTGGCCAACCGTCAAAGGCATGGCAGCCGAAGGTCACCCCTACACTGGCTTTTTATATGCAGGCGTGATGATTGATGAAACCGGCAAACCAAATACACTGGAATACAATGTACGTTTTGGTGACCCAGAAACCCAGCCTATTATGATGCGTTTAAAATCAGACCTTGCTGCGCTTTGTAATGCTGCGATTGATAAAAAACTTGATCAGGTTACTGCAGAATGGGATCAAAGAAACGCTTTAGGTGTTGTACTTGCAGCTGGTGGTTATCCTGAAAAATACAATAGCGGTGATGTTATTAGCGGCATGGAAAACACTGAAACAGCAGACCGTAAAATTTTCCACGCTGGTACTGCAGAAAAAGATGGTGAAGTAGTGACCGCTGGTGGTCGAGTACTGTGCGCAGTTGCACTTGGAGACTCAGTTACCGAAGCACAGAAAAAAGCCTATGAACTGGTTGATGAAATTAGCTGGAAAGATGTTTATTACCGCACTGACATTGGTTACCGCGCAGTTCAACGAGAAAGTTAATTTATAATTAATTGTAAGCATAAAAAAACCGGCAAATGCCGGTTTTTTTATTACAAAATATTAGCCGTTACCAGCGCATACCTACCTGAATAATCGCTTCAACACCCTGATCATTCGAGGCAACAGCTGCATCAAATGTAACCAATGCATGGATACCAATACCAGCAGTCAACACATCAGAATCACCACTAGAATCCAAATTATTAGTTCTGTAACCAGCACGAATTTGTACCAGTGATAGATCGAACTCGATACCCAGAGACGTGTATTGAGTATTTAATGAATCGCCAATCACATCATTTGTAATGACACCTTTGTTCTCTGTTAAATCCTGATCCATTGTCAGAGTTGCCCAGCCAGCATCAAATGCAATACCGGCACGTAACTGAGGTTCTACCACAACTTTAGTACCAGGAACGGCAGAATTAGTCAGTACATATTCCTGCTCAATCATGTTTTTACCAACAGCGCCTATTTTTAAAGCACCAAGATCGATAGCAACACCTACATCAAAGTTAATATCTTCAAAGGTCTCACCAGTATCATCCAAATTATCAGTATCAACCGTGTTCACACCAGTAACCGATTCAATTGTATCAATGCGTAAATTTTTTGGTGTAACACCAATTGCGATGCCAGCAATTTTCGTTGCTAAAGCCACACCGACTTCTGTTACTGCACCACCATTAAGTACTAATTTTGTATTTGTATTTGTTCCGCCTGCAAATGGATCAGAAAGATTATTTAAGTCTGCAAGAAGTCCTGGAGATGTAATTTCATTTACGATATTTGTTATTTCAGCCGTATCGAGATTAACATCTTGTAAAGATCCCGCAATAATTGCTCGAGAATTTGCAAAAACCGACATGCCCAATGTTTCACTTGGTATTGATATATTAAAACCTACATTCACACCAACTTCGATTGGTTTATTACCTAAATTATTTAACGCAGTAGTTAAATCTGCGGCACTATTCTGTACAGCGGTATCTTCGGTAATGTTCGACAATATGACTGCAGGATCTGTTTGACCACCTAAGATTTGAGCATCAACCGCAGCTTCAAAAGCAGTCATATCAGCACTAAATTGCTGGACAACATCATTGCCAGTAAATGTATCAACTGCCTGCAGCTCATCAATCGCGTCAATCATGTCATCTTCATCACGAGCCACCAAACCAATTGCCAGTGAGAAGTTAAAATCTTCATCTTCCCGAGAAGCCGCCAGTAATGCAGGATTAAATGTACTTGCGTTCACAATTGAGCCTGCAGCAACACCGGTACCACCCATGGAAATTGAACGTGCATCAACGCCGGTAAACGGTAGCGCGGCTACCTGAAATGAAGCCAGAGAGATTGCTCCGGCTAATAATGATTTTTGTATTTTATTCATTTAATTGAACCTCTTACACGTTGTATTTGCATCTAAGCATAGACCAGTTTTCACCAAAAGACTTGTGCTTAAGCTCACATTTAAGCCAGATTATTCTCTGCTTTTAATAAATTTAGACCAACTCGTTATTTTTGCCGATAGAATTAATTCCGCAAAACCAAAAACAGAGGCCGCAGCCTCTGTTTTTTATAACGAAATTTTATGCATTATCGTTTCATTGAATCAAAGAATTCATCATTGGTTTTGGTTTCCATCATCTTAGACAACAGGAACTCCATGCCTTCCACCTCATCCATGGTGTGGATAACTTTACGCAATAACCAAACTTTTTGTAACTCATCTTCTTTCGTCATTAGTTCTTCGCGACGTGTACCAGAACGATTAATATTAATCGCCGGGTAAACACGCTTTTCAGCAATACGGCGATCCAGATGAATTTCCATATTACCGGTACCTTTGAACTCTTCGAAAATAACTTCATCCATTTTCGAGCCGGTATCAACCAACGCCGTGGCCAGAATGGTTAAGCTACCACCCTCTTCAATATTTCGCGCCGCACCAAAGAAACGTTTTGGACGATGCAAAGCATGCGCATCAACACCACCGGTGAGTACTTTACCCGATGATGGAATCACTGTGTTGTAAGCACGAGCCAGACGAGTGATTGAATCTAACAGGATAACCACGTCTTTTTTGTGCTCAACTAAACGTTTTGCTTTTTCAATAACCATTTCTGCAACTTGTACGTGACGACTCGCTGGTTCATCAAAAGTACTTGAAACCACTTCACCACGTACCATACGCTGCATTTCTGTTACTTCTTCCGGACGTTCATCAATTAGCAGAACGATCAGGTAACATTCAGGATGGTTAGCAGCAATAGACTGTGCGATGTTTGATAGCATCATTGTCTTACCGGCTTTTGGCGGAGATACAATCAGACCACGCTGACCTTTACCCACTGGAGATGCGAGGTCGATAACACGTGCTGTGATGTCTTCAGAGCTGCCATTACCCAGTTCCATACGAAGACGTTCTTGAGCATGTAACGGTGTCAGGTTTTCGAAAGCAACTTTATTTTTAGCGTTTTCAGGTGGCTCATAGTTGATCGTATCAACTTTAAGCATGGCAAAATAACGCTCACCATCTTTTGGTGGGCGAATCTTGCCAGAAAGTGTATCACCAGTACGTAAGCTGAACCGGCGTATCTGACTCGGTGAAACATATATGTCATCAGGCCCAGCGAGGTAAGAACTGTCTGCAGACCTTAAAAAACCAAAACCATCTTGTAGAATTTCCAGAACACCATCACCAAAAATATCTTCACCGCTTTTTGCGTGAGCCTTCAGGATTGCAAAGATAATATCCTGTTTGCGGGACCGAGCCAGATTATCCAGCCCCATACTTTGGGCAATTTCGATGAGTTCAGCGGGTGCTTTTTGTTTTAATTCAGTAAGATTCATATTTTATTGGAAATCCAGGATGGGTTAGATTGAAGTTTTGAAAGGTTATGTTTGAGTAAAACTGGTTTTGTATTTTTTTAAATTAATTTTTGCGAACAATTCGTATCGATTATTATTTTCGGCTTGAAAGAACGGCGAATTGAAAAGTCGCTAAGAAATTACGAATAACTAAGAAACTTGAGCGTAGCACGCTTTTTTTGCGTCGTCCAGTTTTGAACGACGCAAAATGATAGTTTTAAATATTACTATCTATAAAAGCAGTTAACTGTGATTTTGATAAAGCACCGACTTTAGTCGCTTCAACATCCCCACCTTTAAACATCATTAAAGTAGGAATACCACGAATACCGTATTTTGGTGGTGTACCTGGATTTTCATCAATATTAAGTTTAGCGATTTTTAGCTTGCCTTCATAATCTGCACAAATTTCGTCCAGAATTGGCGCGATCATTTTGCATGGACCACACCATTCAGCCCAATAATCGACCAGCACAGCTACATCTGACTTAAGTACTTCTTCCTCAAAACTATCATCTGTCACATAGACAATTTGATCGCTCACGGTTTAAAACCTCCAGGTTTTTAATTTTGTCGTCAACTCTACCGAATCTTAATATATTTGAAAGGAACAGGGAGTTGAAACCGACGGGTAAAATGGATTTGAGTAAATATTGTATATGATTTGATCAACAAAGCGAATACAGATTATCAGCATAGCGCGATATTTTCATCAAATCTACACTTAATGCGCTATTTTACGTTATGCTATGCGCCATGAATGATAACCAACACCTCTCAACTACCCTATACAGCAGTTTCAACCTACCAGAAAGCGTCATGCGAGGCCTTGAAGAAGCCGGCTTCGAATATTGCACTCCTATACAGGCTGAGACCTTACCATTAACACTTGGAGGCAAAGATATTGCCGGTGAAGCCCAAACAGGTACTGGCAAAACAGCTGCCTTTCTGGTCGCACTATTTAATAGACTGCTGACTAAGGACCCTGCTGAAAATCGCAGAAAAAATCAGCCTCGCTCAATCATCATTGCGCCAACCCGTGAGCTTGCCATTCAAATTCACAAAGACGCAACTTTATTAGGCCAGTACACAGGTCTCAGTCTTGGTCTTGCTTATGGCGGAACTGACTACAACAAACAACGTGAGCATCTGGAAAAAGGTGTTGATATTATTATTGGCACACCAGGTCGTTTAATCGATTTTCTTAAACAAGGCGTATTCAACTTAAGCGCTATTGACGTCATGATTTTAGATGAAGCAGATCGTATGTTTGATCTGGGTTTTATTGATGACATCCGCTACCTGATTAAAGCCTGCCCGGAACCGGCGAAACGTTTAAATATGCTATTTTCAGCCACGCTTTCACTGCGCATCAGTGAGCTGGCTTATGTTCATATGAATGAGCCGGAAAGCATCAAAATAGAATCCGAAACCCGGACAGCAGACAACATCCAGCAAGTAGTTTACTACCCAGCTAATGATGAAAAAATCCCTTTACTGCTTGGTTTGATGCAACAAGACAAACCCTCGCGTTCTATTATTTTCATTAATACCAAACGGGTTGCCGACAGGATTTATGCCTTTCTTAAAGGTAATGATATTACTGCAGCCATTTTGTCCGGTGATGTACCACAGAAAAAGCGCGAGTCTTTACTGAAAAAGTTTCAGGATGGTGAAGCAGCCGTACTGGTTGCCACTGATGTGGCAGCTCGTGGCTTACACATCCCAGCAGTAAGCCATGTCTTTAACTTTGACCTGCCACAATCATCAGAAGATTATGTGCACCGAATTGGCCGTACGGGTCGTGCCGGTGCCAGTGGCCATGCCATCAGCTTCGCCTGTGAAGACTACGCACATTACTTGCCTGAAATTGAAGACTATATTGGTCATACAATTCCAAATGAACGCGTCTCCGCAGAGTTACTGGCTAAACCAAAACCCGCAGCCAAAATTGAGCGTCATACTCCGAATACCAAGCGTCCTGAGCACAAGTCAAAATTTGATAATCGCTCTGCAGACAAAAAACCAAAGAGCAAACCTCAGCAATCGCCCAAGCCACGGACAGATAATCAGCCTTCTACCCCACCAAAAGCGCCGGAAATCATTGCCCCAGCAAGAAAACAGGAAAATATTTTCATGCGTTTCTTGCGATACGTTTTCTCCTAGCTTTCATACAAGTGACTTATATCGACTCTGTCTTGTGATATAAGTCACTATATTTGTAAATAAAGTGTTACAAATCGAATAAATCTCCTCTTAAATATAGCTTTTTGTCGCAAATTCGCTAAATTAGAGGTGTCGAAATTGTTTATGGAATGAATAAATGACTGATTCTACTCTCAGTGAATTTTCTGAAGGTAACCGCGTACGGATTGCGTCTACAGGACACATTGTAACTATTCAGAAAATAAGCAGCCACGGTATTGCAATTGTCGAGTACGACTTTGGCTATCGTCGGATGTTAATGCTTAAAGAACTAATTAAAGAAAGCCGCAACGCTCAGCCAAGCTTGAGCGTCGCCTAATAAGAACAGGGTTAAGCCCCGTTTTTTATGCCTGTTATATTTTCCTCATTGATGAGGTTCAGGATACATTTCCCTCTTTAAAACCCATAAAAGAAGCAACTCCCGCCACTAATAAACCCAGCAATACGCAGACAGGACCAATACCTGTTTGTAGCAAGGTTTCAGCCCAGGAGAACCCAAAAACATTCGACAGGTACAACATACCTGAATGCATAACCGTACCCACTATAAATAGCCAGCTCACTAACTGTTTGAGCCAGATAGGAACTGCCAGAAAACAAATAACCAGACCCACCACTATATTTAACAACGCCTCAAGATTGCCATGAGCATGTGGTCCACCCTTTATACTATCGATCGGTAATTCTGAATTCATGAGTTTATTAAGACCCAGAATACCTGCTGTATTAGCTTTAGCGATTTGATCTGCGGGCAACACTTCTAAATCCTCTTCAAATTCATTTTCCTGTAAGGCCTGTAAACGACCCACGGATGTCTGTTTTTCACCCATAGCCTTACCAAAATCTTCATACATATCGACCATTAACGGTCCCAGCGCAGCGGTTAACACCAAATAAAAAAAACCAAATACAATATTTTTTTTCCCGATCATCTTGTTATTCTCCTAGTTAAAAGTAGCCAAGTACTTACCTTTGCTGCCAAAAATAATACCTAAACCACAGTATCAAAGTTACGACGCCCACTCAAACAACAACTTAATTTTTACTTAATATAATCAATAACTTATAAAGCTCCCCCTAATATTGATTGTATCAAACCGCAAACACGAAAATCCTTTTTACCAATAAAAACAATGAGATAGTTGACTTAGGTAATAAATCGGTATAACTTTGTCCCGTAACATCGATTTGTGCAGGAAATACTAATAACCAAGGGGATTCAAAATGGCGCAATCTAAATTTAAAGCTGGTCATAAAGCACGTGTTAAAAGCACGGGCATAGAAGTTACCATTAGCCAGATTAGTGATCATGGTTTTGCAGTCGTTAGATTTGAATGCGGATACGAACGCATGTTACTGATTAACCAGCTAAAACCATACGAACATAAACCAGCAGCGCTAAGAGCAATTCGCGCCGCTTAGGACATCAGTTATATGAAGTACCTGTTTTTCAGGTACTTCTCATTAATCAGTGACTATTAAATCGTTAGTCACGATCAGACTTACTCCCTCCCAAAAAATGTAATTGTAAGTAACATCTGCAACTAACAGATTCGTTCCACCATTAATGATTACAATTAAAATAATTTCAGTCAGATGTTATATATTAAGACTATCAACAGCCTTTGGATAAGTGGTGATGAGTAAACCTACCGATGAAGAACTAAAAACAGCCTTACGCCGTGCCATGATTATGAAAGAACATAGTCAGGATCCTGATTTTTTAGCAAAAAGTTTGCTCAATCATCACTATCGACTTGGATTTCTTCTTGAGGTTTTATTTGCTGCTGACAGATATTTGAATCATGGAATGGCTGATCGAGAACACACCAAGTTATTACGACTAATTGAAAAGGCAAACACCGCCGAAGACCAGGTTGCCAAAATAGAACATTATGATTTTGGACTTGATTAATTATTAGTGCGTTGATTTAACAAAACTTATAAACTCTTGCTCTGTTAACGGTTTTGAAAAACAAAAACCCTGATATATATCACAATGATTATCATGCAAGTAATCGAATTGCTCGAGATTTTCAACACCTTCAGCCACAACTGATAATTTAAATTCTTTGGCCATATTCAAGATACTACTCACCATAACCTGATCACTACTGGTAGTAATTAATTCAGAGACAAATGACCGATCAATTTTAATTTCATCAATTGGTAATAACTTAAGATAACTTAATGAACTGTAACCGGTACCAAAATCATCCATAGAAAAACGAATTCCTAAAGCTTTTATTTGTTCCATAATACGAACAACTTTATTAATATCCTCAGCAATCAGACTTTCAGTGACTTCAAAAATAATTTTATTGCGCATCTCTTGCGACAAATACTCTTCACATAGCAGCGCAACATCATCCACAAAATCAAAATAAAAAAACTGCCTCATACTCACATTAATTGAAAATTGTTGAATATTTATTCCTTGTTGCTCCCAGGCACCGAGTGCTCTGAACGCTGTTTCCATAATATAGCGCCCAAGCTCAATGATGAAACCGGACTGCTCTGCAATAGGAATAAATACTTCAGGTGAAACTTTACCCAGGATTGAATTTTCCCATCGTGCAAGGACTTCAGCCCCAACTGGTTTTTTATTTTCATCAAATTGTGGCTGGTAAGCTAAAGAAATTTCATTATTCTCAAGCGCAAAGTGTAAAAGCCGTTCGATTTCTAACTTCCGCTCAACACGTCCCGCCATCTCATTATCAAATACAATAACACCATCCCTGCCATTTTCTTTGGCTTCATACATGGCAATGTCAGCTTCTTTAATAAATTGATTAGCGACATTGCCATCATCACTGATTACACTGACACCGATACTGGCACTAATATAAAGTTTATGTTTCTCAATCAGATAAGTTTCACGTAACAACAATAAAAGTTCATTAGCTCTTTTTTCAGCCGCTTCTCTGGACTGTTTTTTATCATCAAATTCAGAACCAACAATCACAAACTCATCACCACCGAGGCGAGCCAGCAATTCAACATGACTAAGGTTCTGACTAAGGCGCTTAGCTACTTCAACCAGCAATAAATCTCCAATATCATGCCCAAGAGAATCGTTAATGGTTTTAAAATGATCGAGATCGATTAACAATAAATATGAATATTTACGAGAAGCCTTTAAAGATGACATCATCGAATCCAGCGAATTGATAAAGTGATAACGATTATAAAGTTCAGTTAAGGAATCATGATTAGCCTGATGATTGGTTACCATTAGCAATTTATGGCTACTGTTAGCCGCATATATGAGAACCCAGGCTAAAGTCGCTGAAAATGCCGCTAAGATATAGCTATACCATTCGCCAATAAGTAAAAAATAGACAACCAACGGCAACATCAGCATGAGTATATTTGGCTTATACAATTTTTTATCAGGAATCAGTAAGGTAGATGCTACAACTGATGCTCCAATCTCAGTAAAAATAGCAATATAATGTAGCTGGTACTGATTCTCAGAGATAAACAATAAGAAAATAAGCAGCCAAAGAAAGAAGATGAGATAGTAAAAAGCTCTAAGATGTTTATACCAGGTTGCTAACTGATCCTGGCTAAAGCTTTGTACGATATAGGAGCGATATATACGATAACCGTATAACGACACGATAAGAATAAGGCCATACCATATGAGTGCCCGTAGAGGGATTCCATTCAGCCAGCTTAATGCCACATAACCCAGACCGGGTAGCAATGACAAAAACATCATTACCGGGATCTGTTTATGAAGATAAGCGTGAAAATGATTTTCGTTTGAAATCATATATCCAATACCACAACCATAGACCAAACTTTACATTATCAAATTATAGTGCATTCTAGCTTACAAGAATAATTCACTAAGAGACCACTAAATCTTGGCCATAGAAGCAGTTAATATCTACACTACCACGTGCTAAACAACCAGATAACCTCCCAAATTGGAGGCTGGCCCTTTTGCGAATGAATTTTACTGTTTGCTAATATTTTAGTTTTGATATAAAACAAGGAAAATATCTAATCAAGGCAGGGTGATGGATTTACATTTAAGATCAATTAAGTTTATCTTTTTAGTTGTTTTTACGACGATCCGTCTTTGATCTTGGCATCATAGTTATTGTACTCTCAGAAATCTCATCGAACGTTTTATGGTAGGCATCACGCCTTTCATCCACTCTGCGTTCTTCATGATGCTGAAAACGGCATTTGCAATTATCAACATCACAGGCAGACAAAGGTAATACAGGCGCTTCCGATGACAAAATCCTTTTATCTGCTAATGACTTAACCGCATCGCAAGCATTTTCAGAAGAATGTACAGTAACGCAATGAAATTTTCCATGAACAGTTTTTTGTGATTTTTTTGGTTTATTTGATGACTTTGTAAACTTAAAGTACAGCACGACTACAACAACAATCAGTAACACAACTAAAATGGCATTCATTAATCACATTCTCCAATTATTACTGTTACACTAAATATAGCACTTGAACCTAAGCAGACAACGAAAACCATTAAAAAATTCAAACTATTTTTTTAACTGTAAATAATACTGACGGACTATGAAAAATTACAAAACTATAATTTCAACAGTCATAGCAAGCTTCTTTTGTATCTCACTAAGCTTTGATTCAAACGGCTTTACAGCAGAAGAGGAGAAGTGGTTAAACGCAGATGATGACACAGACACAAGCAGCGTCAATGAAGGACGGCTTACTTTTATTTCAAAACCAGAAAACAAAAAAATATTACATTCAACTAATAAGATCACTATTACTCAAAACAGCATTGACAATGGCTGGGTAGGATTGCATCAGTGTTATCGTTATTTAGACAAATTAGAACAGCTTGAAATCACTTATAAATACAGATTCATGAAAAACCTGAGCATTGTTTCCAGAAACAATATTAGATCAGCGAAAATTGTTAAGCAAAATATAGAACTAAAAAATATAAAAGATGATGCAGAATTATGTGTAACCGCAGATGTTAGAATTTTTTATCAGAATAAGGATTTATCTTTTAGTTTAGTTAATGGACCTTATCATCGTCGCTTTCTGGATGGGTTTTATCCTTATCATGTGACGTTAGATATTAGATATCCTTCTGATAAACTTTTATTTGTTGATTCGAAACCTGACAAACAAAAAGGCTTTGTTGTGAATCAGTTTGATAACAGATTAGAGATTGATACTTATTTCGAAGGTATTCTTAACACTGAAATTCGGTTCAAACTATTAAAGTAAGTTATTGTACTTAATTCAGTACTATTTTTATTAAGCATTGTCGGTGGTTGACCGACAGCAAGTCACTTTTCTGTCTACATCAACAGAAAACTAACGAAAAGAATGCCGCCCCGTTAATCAAGTCCTCACAAAAAAATGTGAGGATTCCCTCGTCAGTCGCAATATCGACGGCTGCTGCGGAACTCGCGAATTATAAAAAGCATAATCCACTCAGACATCTTCGCAGAATACCCCGTACATATTACGCTTTCCTCGGCTTGTTTAAATGGGGTAGGTAAATCAAAGTCAAAACCTAAACAATATTTCATTCCTGCTTTTGATTCTTCTTCAATCTTTTGACTTACCCATCCCATCTGATCAAGCTGAGGCGTGAGTTATTTCTGTGGAGATTTCTGCGAGGATGTCTGAGCACGCATTATGTGCGAGTTCCGCAGCAGCCACAGAAATAAGGAGCAACGAGGGTACTCTCATTGCTTTTTAATGAGAGCTTGTGAACTGGGCGGATTTACAAAAATATTGTGTGCGCTATCGCGCGAATAATTTACGTGTCACCTACACCCGTAAGTACGGTTCGTTTTCTTTGTCCGTCCAAAGAAAATGAACACGCCTGTCGGTGCGGGAACCGACGCCTTTGACTTTATATGATTTTATAAAGCTAATTTAACGTCTTCTTCATTAAAATACGACCATCTTTTCCCGTTCTATTTATCTCACCATATGTATCAATTAATTCACTTGGAAGCATACACCATAATGACTGGAGAAGTACCTCAAATCTCTCTACTTGATCAGAACCTATTTCTATAACATTTTCAGCTCTCCTAGGATATCTAAGGCTATAAAAGCAATTAACTGTTTTAATGGTTTCAGTTTCATTTGAATCAAATTCAATGCTACATTTATTACTCTTAAGTTCTTCAATTAATTTAACTAAATCATGTGTGTTTTTAAAAAAACCAAACTCGTGTAGATGCCATGCTTTAAAGACCAACACAAAGCCTAATTGCAACAAATATCCAGCCGAGTCATAACACCCATGATGAGCATTTTTTACCAAAGCTAACGCTGTATCAATATGATCGTAGCCAAAATGAAGAAAGTCCTTCTCAGAGTAACCAGCTTCCTTTTAATATTTCTTATTCATTTCCTAAACACCTGTCCAAAAAAAAGCCCGCATCAGCGGGCTTTTTCAAAACTAAACTTCTTTATAAATC
>Ga0316206_1001272_pt1 | contig 23733 bp, 19 predicted proteins | sample 6monthpyrite_MG_FD_204942 | JGI IMG/M metagenome (GOLD analysis project Ga0316206, IMG submission 204942) | Microbial mat bacterial communities from mineral coupon in-situ incubated in ocean water Damariscotta River, Maine, United States -... | ecosystem: Environmental > Aquatic > Marine >... | reverse complement strand
ATCAAGCGCCCGTTGAAAGGATTTGTTGTTTACAAATATTGGTCCAGGTTTGCCCGATTTGGTGTACTTACCGGGTATCCAGCCTTCAAGCTTAAAACTGCCATCCTTAGACACTATATGTCTTATCACAATACTGGAGATTTCTGTTACGCGTAGACCTGTTGTTATCGAACATAATAATAGTGCCTGGTCTCGTTCTGGTGTACGCCCTGACGCACCCGCCACATTTATCACATGCTTTATTTCAGCCTTGGTTAGCGGTGGCGCCTGATTCTCATTTTGAATCGGCGCTGCATAGTATTGTTTAGATCTCATAATTATAGGAAACATTTACTTTGTTCCTATAAGATACTAAAGTATTACTTAAATTAGCTCAAGGCCGCATTATTACTATACATATAGGAAATGCACACAGGTGCGCCTCTGCCTATTTTGTGGCCGGTTATGCTTTTGCGCTTTATAACTTGTACAATAGCGATATCGATTAAACCGGTCCATCATCATTCAGGTACACGGACCCGTTATGCATGATTGACAGACACCGACCCCATTTTTTAAGTCGGTAATGAATGTCAAAAAGTGGCTTAGGTAATGTTTATGACGACACCCATGAGCGTGTATGAAGATCTGGCGATACAGTATGGCAATATAAAGACTGACGATCCGGATGCTGTTAACCGTTTTTTTGAAACGGATGTTTATGCATTACCCGAAGAAATTCGGTTGCGCATTATTGCGTCATTATTTAACCACCCGGATGACAAGCTCCCGCAAGAAAACATCCCTGAAAGGCCGCATGAAAATATCCCTCTTCCAGATCCCGCCCATTATCAGCGTGCCGATCGTAAAAGAAGGTCCCGTCGATCAGACAGAGCCTTAAATATGAAAAGCGGGTCATTAAGAGTCCCTAAACCAAAATATAAGCATGCCGTTTCAGGTTTTGTTGCCAGGCTCACCAAGATGATTTGGCGAATTGAAAATAGGCTGTTTAATCACAGGGATGATGGCTAATCCCTTCTCGTGAACTCAATAGGCTAAAATTATTCGTGCTCATTTGCGTTTAAGGCTTGAATATTTATTCATTTTTCTTCTTTACTGTTGATGCCTTCCTATCCTTAATTATAAATTAATATGTATAGACAACACATTTAAGTATTAAGTGTTAAGTGTTAAGTAATGGTTTATTGTTGAGAGTCTTGAAAAATAAATCTTTGGGACACTTATCTACATCACCCGAAGCCATTTACAACAGATCCTATTGATTTGGGAGCCATGACTGAAGAGGCTTTTTAAGTTTCATTCATTTAGTTCCGTATTAATTCAATTTTTCTATCTACATTGGCCTGTCATTTTTTATTAATTACACAAAATCTTAATCATTATATTTGAGTTTTCTAATATTTTATTAACCTGGCAAATTCGTCTAGATTTACTGATATAAAACATCAATTTTTGGGGTGATATTGTGTTTTTCTTAGTTAATTAAAATATTTATGGTTTCATGTTGGCATAAATCTTTTATCAGCATAAATTTAAATAAATACAATGAGTTACGTGTTTGATGTTTAATGTGCAAATCGACTCATTAATTATCAATTTAATTTAAAGATAAAAAACATACTATTTACACTTGACAAATAATAACTTGAAAAAATGTTAGCTGTAAAAAAGATAACATTTTTAGTGAATTTATAAAAAGTTAGAAAAGTTTTACTTTTTACGTTGACAAGCATGAGGGCGAAAATGTAGATTAGATCACAGATATAGACATTGAGTGAATTAAGCAGGTGAAAGATGAAATGGAAATAATGTCCATTGAGAGTAAAGAAAGCGGAGTCATCGCTGCTTCCAACAGCGATGATCCCATACGAACACCACGTTACAATTGGTGACCGCCGAAATGTAAGTCTACCTTTTGTAACATGGTCCACGCAACCATTTATTAAGGTGATTTATGATTAGGTTATTAAAAATGATTTTTAAAAAATTTGAGCCCTCGCAAATAATTGTTCTTACTGCGCTTTTGTGTGTGTTTTTTTCGCTGTATATAATCGATAAGCTACATTAAGCCGATGCTTGGGACATTTTGTCCCTGGCAATAGGCCATTTCTGGTAAAATTAGTCGGTTAAATTTTTATAGTAAAATCAAATGATTAATAATAAAACTAAAGGGCCTGTTTCTTTCTCAAAGATGAAGACATCATGAAAAATTTGAATCAGACTGTATTAAAAAATACTAAAAGCTCCAGACTAAAAAAAATAGAATGAATTCGGAAATCGATTATGAATTCAGGCACACTTGAGGGCTTTATTAATACTTTATCTACAAATGCCATATAAATGGCTAATTAATCACATCATCTGGTTTTAAGAGTTAATTAACAAAACTAGAGCTATCGATACCACATAATACATAAAGGGTTATCTGTTAAAGCATCAATCTAATATTAAAGGAAAAATACATGGAGTTAGAATACATAAACGGGATACGGACCACTAATTTAGTACATGAGATGGATCCACTTGAATCTGCAATTAACCAATATGAAGAATCAGCTAAACGACAGATTAATAAATATGAAAAGCTAGCCAAAGATCATTATGGCAATGACAAAACTCTAATGGAAAAGGATCGTGACGCTGAGTTAAAGTCATCACTTGCACACTTAGAACTTGAGCGGAAAAATCTCGAAACAATATCAAATGTACAGGCACAACTAGCTGCATATCGAGAAAAAGGAATGTCCGCCACAAAAGGATCAAATAAGAATCGGCTATCTGCAATAGCAAAAATGAGAGCAGAAGAACATCATCCTACTGATACACTTGAAAAGTACATGTTAGCCGAAGGCATGGTAAAACCCAGCTCTAAACATACCGCTCACCATATAGTCCCAGGCAGCGGAAAGCTAAAAAAAGTCACATCCGAAGCCAGAATGCATTTACATAGATTTGGAATACGGATAAATGACCCCGCCAATGGTGTTTATCTCGTACATATCAATGACAATACACCTCACTGGTCAATGCCTAGTTCACATGGTCATCGTAAATACCATACCCATGATTATGAACGTTGGGTGTCGCAGCGAGTCAGAGCTCAAACGCGTATGGATTTTATAAAAACAGAGCTTCAAGTTATTGGACGCATCCTTCAAAATAATTCGCCTAAAAATGCGATACCCGTTATAGGAACATAATTTAACTATGTCACAAATATATGCCATTCGAAATGATTACAATAACCATAAAGAGCTCGACTTAGAGACTATGGATATTGCCAGGCATGCGCCGGATGATATCGACCTTGATGACATTTTAGGTTTCAGCTTGGCAAATAAGCCAATGAACGCATGGTGGACTGCACCAGAGACAAAGTTCTTAGATGTTGATGGTTTACCTAATGCCCCTATTCCAGATATCAGTGTTTGGGCAGCAGGTGCTTGCTTAATACTTTCTCCTAAAGCACAACGCATACTCGGTGAATTACTTCAGCAGTCCGGCGAACTCTTACCTGTGATTATTGGAAATGAAACATATCAAATATTCAATTGCCTAACGCTTGGTAATGAAGATGAAAGTAAATGTAAATTTCGATATGAAAATGATATGAAGTTAGGGTTAGAATCTTTAGCCTTTGATAACGATGCATCCGAGTTATTAATATTTAAATCTAAACTAGAAACTTGCCTGACATTATTTTGCAATGAGCAGTTTAGAGAGGCTGTAATATCTTTTGAGTTATCAGGGATTATTTTTGATAAAAATTTAATTGAAATTTTTTAATACAAATTATCGTTGCGCCAATTATGCCATGTCTTTTTGTTACTCGAGGCTCGAATTCGATCATTTAAGTGATTATTTAATTCATTGAAAAAACTAAATTCTATCTTTCATAAGTTGATTTTTATAACTTCTAAGCATTAAAGCTAAAGAGTTCACCGTGATTAACTAAATAACTAAAGAGCTCACTATCATTAATTCCAAGCACCTGACATAACTCTACATCAGAAATAAGCTGTTTATGGTATTTTGAAATTGGGTGATCTTCAGGTAATTTAGGTTCTGAAACCGCTGGAGGCAGCGAATCATAAATTGATGTTGGATTATTAGTTTTGATAGACAATAATCCATTTAAAACCATAAACTCTAAAGCGTCTTCATTAATCATGGTTACAATTCTCCCAATCAGGACAACTTACTAACTTTATCCTTTATTATAGCTGAGCATCACACCTGATAATATACCTATAATAGAGTAGGCATAACGCCTAGAATTTGTGGAACAATCCCTTATAAAGTACTCTGCCCGAATTTTCTTGAGTACGTTTTTATCTGTAAAAAAAAATGATGCATCGGACATCAAATAAATCACTAAATATTAATACCATTAAATCGCTTTCACACTTCATCAATCTGATTATAATTTGAATAAACGGGTATTAATATGTTGGACATTTAAATACTTTGCGATATTTACTACTGGTCCATCTTGCCCGACAGTAACAACAAGATCAGCCTCTCAAAACTATACTGGGCATAAATAACTACACTTAATATACACGGACTACCATATAGATCTAGTATAAAGGCACAATACGGCCAATATTATGGCCGTATTGTATGAAAAATGGCCGTAATATTCCGTCATGAACTCAAAACTAATTATTCAGTTAATAATGGTCTTAGCGAACCAGTCAATTTCAATGCACACCCTAAAAATATAGTAAAACTTAATTGTGCAACAGGCTGTTGTCCAATTAGTAAAGGAAGCTCTATTTGATTGTTTTACTTGCGGGCTGTTTCGCGATAGTAAGCTAGTGCTTTTTCTATCTCATCTGACTCAATTTTCATATTGAGCATAATCTCCCGCCAGTATGCCTCAAAGAAATCCAGGCCAAAGACATCCATGACGGATAACACCCTTAAAGCTCTGCGCCAGCATCGTTTCAGGAACTGCAACTAAAATCACCACCTACTATTAGTTTTCGACTATATTTGTTCAGAATAAATCAATCGTTTTGTCAGAATATAGTTTGACCTTGCCCCAATAAAAACCACCCCAGTCTGTATCAAATGTAAAATTAAATCTTTGCTAAATCATTGGTAGATAACAAATTAAGGTAGCAACTCAAAAATTACGAAACCCTTCACATTTGAAGTTAACAGTTTTTAATATGCCTGAAATAACTGCGCAGTAAATCAAATTAATTCCGGTTAAAACATATGTATTAGAATTGATAGCAATGATAGAACTATGGATATTCTTGCGAAGGCTGGTTTTATAAGTTATTTGATTGACAATGAGTGCAGCATAAAAAATGCATTACGTGAACTTGGCAAAAGAAAGCGCACTTTCAAATGGTGAATAAATTTGTATATAAAATATTATATTTGACAGGTGTGCTTTACGGATAGTTTAGCCAGATACACTTTATAAAAAACTCTAGTACTTGCATTTAACGTAGGATATTAGTTTTAAACCATTATCAAATATAATCAATTCAATAAAGTCAGACTCCATGAATTTTAGTGATTTATAACAGGCGACTTAACCATATGTTGACTTTTTCTGTACCCACTGGCAAGACAACTAATTACAATATACCTTGAATATTCTATCTGCGATACGTTTCTCCATTTCCATATTTTTCGTTGACTGATCCATATTTATTTGTACCGCGCCATCATGTATCGCAATATAGTCAGACGGAAGCATTACAACCGAACTAAGCTCCATAACACCAATATACCCCAATGTATTGGGTTCCCATAATATAGTGCCGTGAATATGACATAGTTTTATATGTTTAAGCATATGGGCACGATGCCAGTACGATACACCGTATCTATAAATATCATCTTTCAGACAATCAATACAAAACCTCTGCCTCGCATCTGAAGTCAACATGTAATGCACTAACAAACTAAAATTACGCTTATGTTTTAGCTCGGAATAACAGCACATTTCACTATCACTTTCCCGAAAACGATAAGATATTAATGTTGTTTTTCGTAAATACTCTATCTTACTTGAGACAGTGTCTAGTCTGATTCCCTTTAGAAAGTAATCAATATTACCCTTTATTTTTTTTCTTATATCACAACCAAATATTTTATTTCTTGTCATGAAAAAGTAAGTACTTCCAGAACGCTTATGGTATCTACATACAATACTAAATAAGCTCTCATCTGGGAGAGGCTCAAATTGGCCACATGTATAACTCATACTCTGCATATAGACCTTATAATATTAGATAACTTGACTGTGTCTTTGATTTATTGTTTTTGTGATACTTAAACTGCTTTCGGTAAAAGCGTATAATAATGTCGATAACAAAAACAAGAGAGGCATAATGCATTTTCACCCTTGCTTGACATTTGATAAAGAAACCAAACTTTATTACTCAGACCTATCGAATAAATGCACCTTAAACATAGCATTGAATCAGTTCCTCATTGGCATGCCCTAAATCCCCAAACCCCCAAACCCCCATTTTATAGAAATTCTGATTATTTAAATAATATCAGTATAACGCCATGATCTCTTTATTCTATTAACACTGGTAACGGACAAGCCAAAACTCTCAGAAATTTCTTTTGATGATTCTCCTTTACATAACGCCTCCCATACACTTTTCTTAATTTTATAAGTAATGTATTTAGCTTTTCTATTTATTGGAATCCCATATTTATCGGCATAACAGATTAATGTTGATGTGCAACAATTTAATTTTTTCGCTGCCATTGATATAGATCCACAAGATGAAATCGCCTCATGAATCTCTACAGGTGATAAATTACTAGGTAAATTAAACTCAAGAGACAACGCCATCTGATACATTTTTTCTGTAGCCACGTTTAATATATCTTTGAAAGACAACCCCAATGTACCCCATAAAATTATATGTTTAAGAGGATGATGAAAAGAATCCTTACCAGCAACGAGATTAGCCACCCAGTTTCTATCTACATTTAATGCTTTGAAAAGTTTATCATAAGGCTCTATTTCTTTAATAGGCAGCAGCCACTTCTTAACATAATGATTAAGCTCTTTAATTCTTACATGACAATCAGAAGTCAGAAAACCTTGTTCTTTCAATATTTCCTGATAAGCATTTCTATCAATATGCACATTAACCATTGAATTCAATAATTCTGTTACTTGATTTGCTATGAATTGCAATTTATCCATTTCACCAATAGAGATAAAAGGACTGCCTATTCTTGGCAATTTTAATTGTCGGCCGACTAATGAATTACCATCATCCTGAGCATTACTCAAAACACATTGATGCAAGAAACATACGTTCACTCCTTGCACCATATGCTCACGATGCCAATATGGGAAACCATTTCGTTCAAGATCACTTTTCATGCATTCTGGGCAAAAAGCTAATTGCTCCTTTGCTCCACAGTGTGACTTTAACAAACCAAGCCTTGATTTGGCTGCTCCTTCATAAAGCATGGCATCAATTAAAAATTGCCTACGCTTATCAGGTACAAATTTTGAATAAAGTGGCAGATGAGTGTATGAATATAGCCATTTTTCTGCATTCGAATAATTAAGATAATTTGCAATTTTATAAATATGGGTTGGTAAACCGGATAAAGGTTTATAACCCCTTATTCCTGTGATTTTTTTTAAAGTATCTAATGGTGACGACTCTCCCGACTGAATATGAATCCGAGAAAGAATAGAATATGTACTTTCGCTTAGCTTAGGCTGCAAATAAAATGAATTACTAAACACCTTTAGTAATCTCCCTAACTCAAGTTGAGCGGATCAGATAACACAACTCGTTTTCCCATGAGTTCTGATAACAGGTCATCATTACTGTCCAAACATCTGATTACATCTTTTTTAATACCATCAGGTATTTCACATTTATTATTTCTTAAATCAATAATATTTTTCTGAAATTCTGGATGTTGAATTCGACATACATCATTAATTATATTTTTAACTTTTTTCTTGTTGTTACTATTTTCTAAAACAGGTTGCTTCACCTCTTTCCATTCATCATGAACATGTGCGTCAGGGTATTGCAGTTTACTATCAATATTAATTATATTTCTTCTTTCAGATAATGCGTTGTCACTTAAAACACATGCCTTAAGGTATGCATCCTTTAAAACATGTATCGTAATTAGCTCTTCACCTGAGCCTATTACAAGCCCTTGCGCTTCTTTATAAATTCGTACCGCAAAATCTGGCAATCCAGTAGAAAGCTCATATAAACAATCTGACAATTCATCTGTTAATTCTGTAGCTATATTAGTCCACTGTAACTTCCATAATTGATCCACAAACAATCTCCATTCCCCTGCCGACAAAGCATCAATAACAAATACACCACCTGACTCAGCTCGCCTTGCATTTCTTAATGTTTCTCTAAAAATATCTATAATTTCCGGGTTACCACAAAATACTACTGGGATTCCTGACCTATCAACTAACTTAATTACAAAATTTAAAAACTGTTGTCTTAATTTTTTATTTCCTACATTTAAATTTTGGAATTCATCAATAACAATAATACCAACAAAACTAAATCTTAAACGTCGTTCTACTTGAACTAGAGCTTTTCCTATATTCATTTTTGAACTATATGTCAAACTTGCATCATCACTTCCTGTAATTCGATCTAACTCATCTAAAATTATTGTTGCAAATGTGCTTAGAAGTGTATTTTCTGGACAATTGATCTTAAGCCAAACAATTTGGTCGAACTTTAATTTTTTTCCATTATATTCTTTATGATGTATGACTTGCGGATATGTATCTAATATTCGCTCAATCATATAACTTTTCCCTGCACCACTAGCTCCAATTATTGATACTGCTGTACCTCTAGATATAAAACTACCTGTTGCTGGACTGACGGGTGTATCTTCATTATTTAAATAGTGAAGATAATGTTGCGTTGTGGGAGAGAACGGATTCTTTGTCGTATACCCTTCTAAAACAGCATCCTCTATTGCCCTAAACACATCAATATAACTTATAAAAGGTTCAACAAAACCGTTAAGCCTGCAAAGTAATTTTTTTCTTAAGTGCGCCGGTAACTTTTTCTCTTCAAGTGAACATGTTTGATATATTTTAAGTTTTTTTAAAACTTCTCTATCATCCAATATCGATGGCAAAGCTTCAATTAACGGATTACCTTGGTATTCTGGTAATTCGCCTGTTCTGTATTTTGCTTTACCGTTATTATTCATCTTCTTCTGAAATCGATTCTAAAATTGATAATATTCGTTGATTTTTTATATTATTAGTTTTTAATGGCAGGTTATTGTTAGTTCCTTCAAATTCACTAAGCTGTTTTTGTGATTTCCTATTAAGTTCTTCTTGTCTATTTTTTCTAATATTAGATATTGAAGCTGTTTTAGATAAATCACTTGGCGTGGCATTCTTCTCTTTTTTAGCGTTATCAACAATATCTTTTACCATGCCTGAATGTTCTATTTTTGCATACTGCTTATCTGGTATTTCTTTTTTTTCTTTCTTCCATTCAGACAAATAGATGATATCTGACATATGCTGATCACTATATAATATCTTATCAGCATCCAATAAATAACATTTTAAATAAACTCGGTCATTGTCTTCTCTGATATATATATTGTTTGTCCAAGACTCATCTGAACGACACTCAACCACCCAACGGCCAAAATTTCTAGCTTTTGAAAACCAATCTTCTTTTTCTGCTTTTCCACAGCTATATCGCATTCCGTTATGAACAATACCTCGTTCTGTTACACTTGCTTCGCTTTCCCCCATCAACAATGCGATAATCTTGTCGTTTGGCATGTTATTTAAACCATGCTGGTGTCTCTCAACATAGTAATTCCAGTAATTAATCGGAGTAGGCGCAAGATTAGCTTTAACTAAATCCTTTGTTACTAAATCATTGTACTGGTTTGTTTTGTTGTGATTAATAAAGAGAGAAACAATAATTTTAGTAACTTCATTTAATGTTAAAACAGCATCCAACCTTGGGTCTTTTTCACCTCGCTTTCTTAATTCGCCCAATGTCGTCCCTGGCAAAAAGTGTAGAGCCTCATCATTAGCTATTCCAAACCTTCTCTCAACTATAGACTTACAATCTGCTCGATACGGTGGTGCAATCTCAAGTTTAGTACCAAAACTCTTAACAAATATTTTTGGTTTTTCACCAATCATCTCGCCACGATCAGCCAATAATCTTGCAGGTGTACCCAAACATGGCCAATCGGCTTGAGTAATATCAATGCCATATCTCTTACAGTAGCTGACCTTACTTACGCAAGCATTATATAGTACTTGCCTTGCAGCAATCCAACTCGCAAATTCTAATGAGATATGAATACCAGCAACCATTCTACTTGCTTGATCAACAACCGTGTATATTGTAGGCCGCCCCAATATTATATTTCTGTCATAGTCAGAAACAATGTATACATCAGCTATGGTTGCATCAATTTCGTATCGTGTTCCAGGGCCTTTAGCATTTTCGCTTACAGAACTTATTGAGCCTTTATGATCTTTTTTCCATGTGCTTTCTGAAAATTGTTTTGCAAGAAGTTCATTCTTATCAAATAATTTTTTTACCCAGTACGAAAATTGTCTTATAGTGGGCACTTGTGGAACTCGACTATCACGCACTGCTGACTCAACCTCTTCTGCATAGTAATCCTCTATTGCCATACTATAAGCTTTACTCAGTTTAAATTTTAAATGTTCTTTTATATGTTTTTCGACACTTTTTATAAAATAACCCTTGTCCACATCCGTTATATTAATACTGATTTTTGTGCGTAAATTATACTTTCCGTTATTGATGGGTTTTCCACGCTGTCTATCTGAAGCACGTTTATCTTTTCCTTTACCACCTTTTTTAAAATTATGCTGAAGAAGAGCATCTGGAACTTGGCCATATTGCCAATATTTTCTTAGCAGCCTATAAATTTTTAATGGTTGTACGCCTTTCTTTTTTGCATAATCTATAACTAAGCGGCTACGACTGTTGCTACTAAACTCGAGCAGAAAACTTTTATCGTTAACCAGATCTTCAATTAACTCATATGCTTTATTTCGTTGATCAATATTCTTCTGTAAATCTTGATCATTTTTTATAAAAATATCATTGGGTAATTCATCTTCTATCTGAAATAGGATCCCTTCTTTATACCAGCCCATCAATATGTCTGACTCTATCAGAAAAGGTTTTGATATCTGGCTATCAACACCTAGATTAAACAAGCAAATTATTTTTAGTGAATCAGCATCGTATATATCTAAAACACGGTATTTTCCAGAATTAATTTGTCTATTTTTTTCAAGATTAAAAATCAAATTACGCAGAAAAATCATAAGTTTCACCTGAAATAAAGTTATATACTGGCAAAATCCATTCTTTTACTTCGATTAAGCCTGACTCCTCAATCGGGACATCTAAATTTATCAATAACACCTGATCCCAGATCAACTGCTTCATCACTGTTTTTGCCTCTTCATCTTCAATTTTAAGGATCTCCGCAAATAAACTTGTAATACTTTCTATGGTATATGTCCTTGGAGCAATGGCTTCCCTTAAGGTTTCAACATGATCAGAATCCAGCGCTATTCTTTGAAATTGTTCACCTCTAAGTACAGATGAAATCCAAATTAAATTCTCAGTCACTGTTACTGAAAAATTTTTCTCAGTGACTAACATCCATCTGCCACCCAATGACTCCCACAATAGCCTTTCAATTTCTAGCTTTTCTCGTACTCTGATTATTCTTAATTCTGAAGAGGGTTTTACTGCAATGGCAAGAAATGAATACTTTTGATCACGTAAAGTCAGTAAACAATCTGTCGTTAAAACAGCTGGTGTTTTTGTTTTTGGTACGTTTGGATATGCAATGCCAACATTTTCAGCTATTGCCTGAACTATATCTAATGGAAATAAAGGGAATTGTTCACGAATATCAACAACATGCTTGTTGAAATCAGCATGATATAACATACTGGTTTCGATATCAGAGAGCGTATGATGCTCACGCTTTACTGTGATGCCTTGAGTGATAGAAGAACGACCTTTAGAAGGGACATCGCTCACTCTAAGCCAGGGGCGATAAGACTCTAGCTCTCCTTTTCCGTAACCATTCTTAAGAGCTCGGACATAATCATCTATGCTTTTCAATTTACGTCTAGCCATGAAGGCGCTCGCATGAAAAAAAGACTACTTTAAGAGTAAATGACCTTGATTATATTATCAATAATTTTTGTTAAAAAATTTCTTATTATCAAAAAGTTTTGTTTATTATCATTATTTTTTGTCGCTCCACATGTCCAAAAAAAATTAATATATCACTCAACCGTAACCGATTTTGCTAAATTACGCGGTTGGTCAACATCAGTTCCTTTACGCACGGCAACATAATATGAAAACAGCTGCATTGGAATTGCGTATAGAATCGGTGCGACTTCTGGCTCAACAGCCGGCACGGTCATGACATGACACATGTCTCCCATGTCACTCATGTCTAATCGCTCATCAGCAAATAAATACACTTCACCTTTGCGCGCAATGACTTCCATTAAGTTGGATTTTAATTTATCTTCCAAACCGTCTTTTGGCGCGACCGCAATTATCGGCATTTCTGGATCGACCAATGCTAGCGGCCCGTGCTTTAATTCTCCTGCGGCGTACGCTTCGGCATGAATGTAGGAAATTTCTTTTAACTTTAACGCGCCTTCCATTGCGATGGGATATTGCACACCTCGCCCTAGAAAAATTGAATTCAGGGTATCTTTAAATTCATCCGCCCAGGTTTCTATATTATTGTTTTTCAACATTTTTTCTATAATGCCGGGTAACTCTTTTAAGTTATCGATTAACTGTTTTTCTTTTGCTTGCGTTAAACCGTGGCGCTTGCCTAACGCCAATGTCATTAGCATTAAACCAACCAACTGTGTTGTAAATGCTTTGGTTGAGGCTACCCCAATTTCCGGGCCGGCACGGGTCATTAACACTAATTTTGATTCGCGCACTAACGAGCTTTCAGGCACATTACAAATTGATAATGAGTAATCGGTTTTATTTTGCAGGTTACGAAGCGCGGCCAATGTGTCGGCCGTTTCACCCGATTGTGAAATGGTAACGATTAATGTGTCGTCGGTAATAACCGGATCACGATAACGAAACTCCGATGCGACTTCAACATTACAGGGAATGCCGGCTAATGACTCTAACCAATACCGTGCCACCATGCCCGCATGAAAAGACGTGCCGCATGCAATAATTTGTACGCGTTTTACTTTGTCGAAAATTTCATGTGCGCTGGCACCGAAGGCGGTATCTAAAACTTTACCGTCATAAGTTCGGCCTTCTAATACTTGACCTAATACAACCGGTTGTTCGTGAATTTCTTTCATCATGTAATGACGAAATTCACCACGACTGACCGCATCAACACTCAACTCGGAGGTGCTGATTTCACGCTCAACCTGCTGGTCATTTTTATCGTAAATAACCAGACTGTTTTTTGTAATATCGGCGATGTCGCCTTCTTCTAAAAAGATAAATCGCTGAGTAACCGGTAATAATGCGGCCACATCGGAGGCGATAAAATATTCACCAAAACCAACACCGATAACTAACGGGCTACCACTACGCGTCGTAATTAAACGACCGGGTTCATCAATGGAAATTACACCTAACGCATAGGCGCCTTCAAAATCATCGGTGGCTTTTTTTACGGCCTGTAATAAATCATCACCGGCTTTTTTATACATTTCAACCTGATGCACGACGACTTCGGTATCGGTTTCAGAGGTAAAAGAATAGCCATTGGATTTTTGCTGCTCACGTAGCTCACCGTGGTTTTCGATAATGCCGTTGTGTACGACCGCAACTGAGTTGTTACAGATATGTGGGTGCGCATTAGGCTCTGACGGTTCACCATGTGTGGCCCAGCGAGTATGGGCAATGCCGAGAAATCCGGTGAGCGGATGATCTTTGAGGGAATTTGACAAATTAGCGACCTTACCCACTCGCCGCACACGATCAATGCAGTTCGAATCATTTATGACCGCGATACCGGCAGAATCGTAACCCCGGTACTCCAGACGTCGTAAACCCTCTAATAAAATAGGCGTAACGTTACGCTCTGCAACTGCCCCTACTATTCCACACATGTTTTTTCGATCCTTAATTCATTTATATCTTTATGAGGCCACGGCCACTACGCGATTCATTCACCAAATTAAATGCGTTGAGTCATGCGGCCTTTACATTCGCACTCATTTTAACCGCTAGCAGTATGAATGCAATCCTTGCAGGATAGTAACTTATCAAAGTGCTCACCACATGCCACATACAGGGGTGGCGACGCCTTTAAATAAATATCATCACATAAAAAACCGCCTATATAGACGGTTTTTTTATGAACAAGTTATTAACATTTACTGCTAATGCCTAAATCTCTTCATCATGGCTCTATTCAACTTAATCATCAATACAACCTTGAGGTGAAGGTAACCCGGCAATCCTGGAGCCCTGCTTTGCCGGCCCTCCTGGAAACAACTGATACAGGGTGTTTATATTCGCCACGTCTCTACCCAGTTCTTCCGTCATGTGTCGAATGAGCACTTTCACCATCGGTGCGATGCCGTATTGAAAATAAAATTTCCGCAAAAAATTAACAACTAGCCAGTGCTCATCAGTTAACTCTATGCCTTCTTTTTGCGCTAACACCTCGGCCAGTTCTTCATTCCAGTCCTGTAAATTAACGAGGTTACCGGACGCGTACACTTTTATATTTTTTCCATTAAACTCGAACTGATCATTAAAATGTTTCGATGCGGCTTTGTTCGTGGCACCACTGGCCTTGATCGATTGCACTCGATGCTCATGATCCAGCTCTGCATCGAGCTGTGCCAATGGCACTCCTGCCAGGCGGCTAGCGGTTTTTTGCACGCCATGCGGAAACAGTCCATCCAGCGACTCCATCGTCGCATGCTCTTTTCCATATTGCTTTGCCAACTCACGCCGCAATAGCTTCAAAATAGGTGAGGTATTATATTCCGCATAATATTCACGCATGATGTTCAACACATCCCAGTGTTGCTCAGTTAATACCAGCCCGTCTTTGAGGGCCATTCTTTCAGCTAAATCAGGCGTCCAGTCGCCCATATTTTTTAAATAACCGTCGGCTCTAAGCTCTACAACATTTGAATCTATTTTAATACTGTTCATACGACACCCTCATTTTTACGGTTAAATATGAGATTTGATTAAACCCATTGTGCGCTTGATTGCGCGATTAACAACGTGTTATTGACTAACAAATACAACAGCCATGCCTACTGTTTAGCTTATTCGAAGCGGCTTATCCAGCATTTTAATAAATTCTTCTATCGTATTAATTAATCCGCTAGCAATCGTTTTTATGCGCAAAAAAAAGCCCCGATATCGGGGCTTTTTTACTCTATAAAAAGTGGGTTCACTGTTTTAGAACGGGATATCATCATCAAAACTATCATCTACTGGTGCTGTCGGGGCAGGCTGATTAGCTGGCTGAGGTTGTGACTGCTGTTGAGGTGCAAAATCACCGCCTCCACCGCCTGGACGTCCACCTAACATTTGCATTTCATTCGCAATAATTTTTGTGGTGTAGCGCTCGTTACCGCTTTTGTCTGTCCACTTCTCGGTGCGCAGGCTACCTTCAATATACACCTGCTGGCCTTTCTTTAAATACTCGCCGGCAATTTCACCCAGGCGGTTAAAGAAGGTGATGTTATGCCATTCAGTTCGTTCTTGTTTCTGGCCGGTTTTCTTATCCGTCCAGGCTTCATTGGTGGCGATGCTAATCGATGTTACCGCTCCGCCAGAAGGCATGTAACGGGTTTCAGGGTCTTTACCGCAGGTGCCCACTAAAATTACTTTGTTTATGCCTCGTGCCATTTTTTCTGCCCTATCTTATTTGTCGTTAATATATTGTGCGTTAATTTTTGATCGTTGCTTAAATAGGCAACAATAATCACTTATCTTTCATTAATTGAATATTGTAACAATGCTTCTTTATCTAATGCGTGTAATTCTACTTTTAAATATGCGATACCCTCATCCGGAACAATGACCGCCTCGGCTACGCCCTGCACCGAGACCAGCGTTGAAACCATCTGGTTCACATCTGACGGCTCTATTTTACCGATTTTTAACAGGTACGTACTCACATATCTTGGATTTTTCATGGTATAGGCTAACAGTAACCACAGCAATAAGGCAAAGCTACACATCAGAAAAACGCCAGATGCGCCGCCCATCTCATAACTCAACCCACCCAGCACGCCACCTAAAAAAGCCCCGATAAACTGGCTAGAGGAGTACAAGCCCATTGCTGTGCCCTTGCGGTCTGCAGGCGACATTTTCGAAACCAGCGAGGGTAAGCTGGCTTCCAGCAGATTAAAGGCGCTGAAAAAGATTACCATAGTGATTGCCAGATGCCAGATGGATTCGCCGCCGAACAATAAATTTAATTCCGCTACCGCGAGCACCCCGATGGCACCGACAAATATCTGCTTCATGCGCCGCTTAGATTCGGCAATAATAATAAACGGTATCATTAGTGCCACACTCAATAAAAACACCGGCAAGTAGAGCTTCCAGTGATCGGCAGAGACCAGACCCGCCTGATCCTGCAGCACCAGTGGCAGCGCAACAAACGTCGCCATCAGCACCAGATGCAAAATTAGAATGCCAAAATCAAGTCGCAAAAGCTGGGTATCGGCCAGTACGGTTTTAAACAGGGTCGGGTTGGCCTGGGTGTCCCGATGAAAAATACTCTCTTTGGGGTTCGGCACCCATACAAACAGAATAACCAGTGCAAATAAAGCGAGCACGGCGGTGACCACAAAGATACCCGACAGGCCCATGAACTGGTTAATCACCGGACCCGCGACCATCGCAATGGCGAAGGCAAAGCCGATGCTAACCCCAATAAACCCCATCATTTTCAGACGATGCTCTTCACGGGATAAATCGGCAGCCAGCGCCATTAAAACCGCGGCCACTGCGCCACTGCCCTGCAGCGCTCGCCCAATGATAATTTCATAAATGGTATCGGCATCGGCGGCCAGCAAGCTGCCCGCCGCGAATATCAGCAGTCCAATGGTAATCATCGGTTTACGCCCAAAGCGGTCCGACAACATACCATAAGGAATTTGTAGAAGGCCCTGAGTTAAACCATAAATCCCCAATGCTAGCCCCAGCAGTAAAGGTGTTGAGCCTTCATACTGATCTGCATATAACGAAAACACGGGCAAAATCATAAACAGACCCAGCATGCGCACCGCATAAATGGATGCCAATGAAAGCCCCGCACGTTTTTCTAGCGGACTCCAGCTGGCCTGTTGAAACTTGTCACTCATTAACGCCATTGCCCTGTAAACAATAAAGGCCGTATCTTACCTTAATCTCGCATGCGCTTTAAGTGTGATGCGTGGGGCAGGTGATTTTTTTCAACTGCAAACGCCAGCTTTTAGTGCCTTAAATAGACAACCTTTATTTTTCGACCTGATAAACAACTTTTACTTAGTTGCAGGCTAATACGCAGATTCAGGTTCATACGCAGGCTTTGGCATAAGCCTGGGGTTTGTGCTGAGTATTCACATCCAATCTATCCACTTTATGGTAAGCTAGCGCGTTACTTTGCAGCATTTAAATGGTCTATTTAACCGATGATTCACGAAATTCAAATCCGCGGCGCTCGCACCCATAACCTGAAAAATATTGATCTGGATATTCCCAGAGATAAGCTGATCGTAATTACCGGCCTTTCCGGTTCAGGTAAATCATCACTGGCTTTTGACACCATTTTTGCAGAAGGTCAGCGCCGTTATGTTGAGTCACTGTCCGCGTATGCACGGCAGTTTTTATCGATGATGGAGAAACCCGATTTAGATCACATTGAAGGTTTATCTCCGGCGATTTCAATCGAGCAAAAAACCACCTCACATAACCCACGTTCAACTGTTGGCACGGTTACCGAAATTTACGACTACCTGCGGTTATTATTTGCCCGAGCGGGCACCCCAAAATGCCCCGATCACGATGTTGAGTTATCCGCACAAACAGTTTCTCAAATGGTCGATCATGTTCTTGCATTACCCGCTGAAACAAAACTCATGTTACTTGCACCCATTGTGCAAAACCGTAAGGGCGAGCATAAAGAATTATTTGAAGATTTAAAACGTCAGGGTTTTATTCGTGCACGTATCGATGGGAAAACGGTTGAACTTGATGACGTACCAGAACTTAAGAAAAATATAAAACACAGCATTGAAGTTGTGGTCGACCGGTTTAAAGTGCGTGAAGATTTAGCGCTGCGTTTAGCCGAGTCTTTTGAAACTGCACTGGGCCTTACCGATGGTATTGCGCGTGTTGCCTATATGGATGACAACACACCTGACATCGTTTTTTCATCGCGCTTCGCCTGCCCTAAATGCGGGTATAGCTTAAGTGAATTAGAGCCACGATCATTTTCATTTAATAATCCCGCCGGTGCCTGCAGTGATTGCGATGGACTTGGACAAATTCAACACATCGACCCGGCCCTGGTCGTCAACAACCCGTCGCTAAGTTTACCCGGTGGTGCTGTGCGCGGCTGGGACCGACGCAATGCCTGGTATAACGGTATGCTGGAAAGCCTGGCTAAACATTATAACTTCAAACTCGACACCCCATTTGAAGATCTTGACAATACCACTCAGCAAATTATTTTATTTGGTAGTAATGATGAAGACATCACCTTTCGTTATCCAAATGCTAAAGGCGGCATAAAGAAAAAAGTTCACCCGTTTGAAGGCATTATTCCCAATATGCAACGCCGCTTTCGTGAAACCGAATCATCGGCGGTGCGCGATGAAATGATAAAATATTTCACCGATCAAACTTGCCCCAGTTGCAATGGCCAACGCTTAAACAAAGGTTCGCGTCATGTTTTTATCAGCGATCAATCGCTACCGACTATTACTCACTTATCTATTTATGATTGTTTAGCGTTTTTTCAAACATTAAATTTGCAGGGCAACAAAGGCGAAATCGCCGATAAAATTGTTAAAGAGATTTCATCTCGTTTACAATTTTTAGTGAATGTCGGGCTAAATTATTTATCTCTCGATCGCAGCTCCGATACTTTATCCGGTGGCGAAGCACAACGTATTCGACTCGCCAGTCAAATTGGTGCAGGGTTAGTCGGCGTGATGTATATTTTAGATGAGCCATCAATAGGCTTGCATCAGCGAGATAATGATCGCCTGCTTTCCACACTGGTGCATTTAAGAGATTTAGGCAATACCGTCATTGTGGTTGAGCACGATGAAGATGCCATTTTAAGTGCCGACCATGTCATTGACATTGGCCCAGGCGCTGGTGTTCATGGCGGACATGTTGTGGCTAGCGGCACACCTAAAGATATTATACAGAATAAAAAATCGTTAACCGGTCAATATTTATCAGGCGAGCTAGAAATTAGCATTCCAGAAAAGCGCATTCAACACTCGGGCAAAGTGTTAAAAATTAATGGCGCAAGTAGTAATAATTTACAACAGGTTGATGTTGAAATTCCCGTCGGTTTAATGACATGCGTTACCGGCGTTTCAGGCTCCGGTAAATCAACATTAATTAATGACACCTTATACAAACTCCTCGCCCGTGAAATCAATAAATCTTCACTTATTCCTGCTAAGTACACAAGCCATGAAGGACTGGATCAATTTGATAAAGTCGTGGATATCGATCAGGCCCCCATTGGACGAACACCGCGCTCCAATCCTGCTACGTACACAGGTTTATTCACCCCTATACGCGAACTATTTGCTGGTACCCAGGAAGCTCGATCACGCGGATATAAACCCGGTCGTTTTAGCTTTAATGTCAAAGGTGGGCGTTGCGAAGCCTGCCAGGGTGACGGGGTTATAAAAGTAGAAATGCATTTTTTACCTGACATTTATGTACCCTGCGATATTTGTAAAAGTAAACGCTATAACCGCGAAACGCTGGACATTAAGTATAAAGGAAAAAGCATTAATGAAGTATTGAAAATGACCATCGAGGATGCGGTGGTATTTTTTAAAGCGGTGCCGGTTATTCATCGTAAATTGCAAACACTCATGGATGTTGGACTGTCTTATATTACACTTGGGCAACGAGCCACCACCTTATCTGGCGGCGAAGCTCAACGGATTAAACTCGCTCGTGAACTATCCAAACGTGACACGGGCAATACTATTTATATTTTAGATGAACCGACAACGGGTTTACATTTTCATGATGTTGAGCAATTATTACAGGTGCTTATTCGTTTACGAAACCACGGCAATACGATTATCATTATTGAACACAATCTGGATATTATTAAGACCGCCGACTGGATTATTGATTTAGGTCCCGAAGGCGGTTCCGGTGGTGGCCAAATTATTGCACAAGGCACACCTGAAGATGTATGCCAGGTCAGCCAGTCATTTACTGGCAAATACTTGAAGAGCGTTTTAGACAAGCATAAAAATCGCGTGAACTAATCAATTTACTGGTGACTATCTAGTGAATATAAAGAAAAAATATTTGCTTATATTTCTTGTTTTGTTGACGATTTTATTATCGTCCTGCTCCAATAGTGAAACCATACTTCAAAACAGTAAGAATGAAAAATCCTACACTTATTCAATAACCGCTGGTTCAACACTAACACTTAACCAGAGCATTACCGTTGCAGCTGATCGCGGCAGAATTTTTTTTCAAAATGGCATAGTCACCACTGAAAAAAACCTGAACATCTACTATCCTCACTGCAGCCTCACCGTTAACACGATCAGTAATTTTGAGCGTGAATTATCGCCGACTACATTTCTAATTTTTAAAGTTATAAACGACGAAGAATATGCACAGGGCTATATGCTATTTGCTGATAGCCAATTAAAAATGGCCTCAGACGGCCCCATCATTAGTGGTCTGGTTAGCTATTATTACCTTAAATCAGATAAAGAGCCCGATGTTAGAACTCTGGAATGCATTCAGTGGGACTCTTTATATGAAAATAGATACTTGAGCATCAGCGAAATTAGAAAATCTTTAGGTAATGTTTTTACCTTAAATCTAAAATAATTTTTTATGGAGCATCAATAATGACTTCCGCTAAAATTGACCCTATTTATTCTCCAGCCAGACAATTTTTGCTTATTATTTTAACCATATTTATAGCCTGCTTACTGTATGAATTTTTAGAATTCTATTCTTTAAAACATAGCGCTGTATTATTTCTGGGAATTCCTGTTTTTATGTCAATCGCGCTTGCCGTAGCAAGTGATATAAAACACGTCACCATAAACATCGTACTCGGATTATCGTTTGGATTGTTGGTCTCTTTTTTATATCTCAATGAAGGCTCGTTTTGTGTTCCAATAACAGCACCTTTATTTCTGATAACAGGACTGATTGTTAGCTCTAGTTTTATTAAACTTAAACAATCCAACTATTCACAACTCATTTATTTCTTACCGGTTTTGTTTCTCCTTATTTTATCACTTGAAGGATTAACCTCTCACACCACTTTGTCACGCAATAAATTAATTCAAACTGTTAAAGTCGTGCAGTTAAGTGGCGATGAAGTACAGCAAGCTCTTACTCAAAATCGTTCTTTTTCGCAGTTACCTTTTATGTTAAGCATCGGGTTTCCGCAGCCAACGAAGGTAAGCAATCAGGGTAGCGAAGTTGGAGATATACGTAGTGTCTATTTCTCGGGTGGTGAGGGCGATCCAGGTACAGCTGAATTTCAGGTCACACATCGTACGCCCAACTCAATAGAATACAGGCTCGTTAATGACAGCAGTCACATTAGTCACTGGTTGAAGTGGAAGTCGTCAAAAGTTAGCTGGGTAGAATTAGATCCGGCTAAAACTCGTGTAAGCTGGTCTATTGAATACGAGCGACAGTTAGATCCGGCCTGGTATTTCTCTACGCTGCAAAACTTTGCAGTGAAACTTAGTGCGGAAGCTTTGATCGAAAATTTAATTTTATAGTTTTAAGTTAAATTTATTTTACAGATGGCTCACATACTAAAAACCATCTCACAACTCTTTTTATCAAATAATTTGTATGGAAGGATATGACGGATTTATTTATATTTGACACAAAAAAAGCCGGAACTAAGTCCGGCTTTTTTGTGTATTTGAAATAGGCTTATTCTACTACTTCAACCACTTCTTCCGCTATTTCAGGGCGATCAACTAGCTCAACATATGCCATCGGTGCAGTATCACCTGCACGGAAACCACACTTCATGATACGAAGGTAGCCGCCAGGACGATCTTTATATCGAGGTGATAACTCAGCAAACAATTTTCCAACCATATCTTTATCACGCATTCTGCTAAACGCTAAACGACGATTCGCTACACTATCTTCTTTAGATAATGTAATTAAAGGTTCAGCAAAGCGACGCAGTTCTTTTGCTTTAGGCAGAGTAGTTTTAATTAACTCATGTTTGAACAAAGAGTTAACCATATTTTGAAACATAGCCTTACGGTGGCTGCTATTTCTATTTAATTGACGACCAGAATGACGATGACGCATTTTCTTTTACCTTAACAGATTCTTCTGTAAATTAAGCCAGTTGTAATTAACAGACTAGCTTGCTTGTTTATCACGGATAGACGCGGGCGGCCAGTTTTCCAGGCGAGCACCTAATGACAGACCATGTGATGCCAATACGTCTTTAATTTCAGTTAGCGATTTTTTGCCCAGATTTGGAGTTTTAAGTAACTCGACTTCTGTACGCTGAATTAAATCACCAATGTAGTAAATATTTTCTGCTTTTAAGCAATTTGCAGAACGAACCGTCAGCTCCAAGTCATCAACCGGACGCAATAGAATTGGATCTATCTCTTCCTCTTCTTCCTGCTGCTCAGCTTCTTCTATGCTCTGTAAATTAACAAACGCAGATAGCTGCTTTTGTAATACTGTTGCTGCGATGCGAATAGTTTCTTCCGGATCAACAGTACCGTTAGTTTCTAAATCAAGAATCAGCTTATCCAAATTTGTACGCTGTTCAACACGCGCGCTCTCTACTGTGTAATTAACACGTAAAATCGGACTAAACGATGCATCAATAGCTAATGCGCCAATTGACGTTGTTTCTGAATCTTCAGCAGCCTTACGCTGAGTTGCCGGTACATAACCGCGACCCTTTGATATTTTAAGTGTCATATTCAGATCTACATTGCCTGTAATATTGGCAATGACGTGATCTGGATTAACAATCTCAATATCGTGATCGGTTGCAATATCACCTGCAGTAACAACACCCGCACCTGATTTTTTAAGCGTTAATAATGCTTCTGATTTCTCATGCATCATTATGGCAACGCCTTTCAGATTGAGCAGAATTTCCAGCACATCTTCCTGAACACCTTCAATTGAACTGTATTCGTGTAAAACACCTTCAATTTCAGCCTCAACAATCGCTGCACCTTCGATAGAAGACAACAGAATACGACGTAACGCATTACCCAGCGTATGACCAAAGCCACGCTCTAATGGCTCAAGTACAATTTTCGCATGGGTTTCGTTATACTGATGCACATCAATATTACGAGGTGTAAGTAATTCTTCAGATTTGCCTGACATTCGGTGTGGTGTCCTTTACTTAGAGTACAGTTCAACAACGAGTTGTTCGTTTATGTCTGCTGACAGTTCGCTACGCTCT
>Ga0316206_1001271_pt1 | contig 23742 bp, 21 predicted proteins | sample 6monthpyrite_MG_FD_204942 | JGI IMG/M metagenome (GOLD analysis project Ga0316206, IMG submission 204942) | Microbial mat bacterial communities from mineral coupon in-situ incubated in ocean water Damariscotta River, Maine, United States -... | ecosystem: Environmental > Aquatic > Marine >... | reverse complement strand
GTAGGCATTAAATCTTTTCAAGGACTATCTATTGATGCCGTTCCCGATATCACCAATACACAGGTACAAATTAATACACCTATTAATGGTCTTGTCCCAGAAGAAATAGAGAGAATGGTTACTTTTCCAATTGAGTACTCTATGAATGGAATTCCTGGAGTTGAAAGTATTCGTTCATTATCTCGTTATGGGATTTCACAAGTGACAGTAATCTTCAATGAAGGTTTTGATATATATATCGCCAGGCAATTGGTATCTGAAAAATTACAAAATATTGATTTACCCGATGGCATCACCCCCGAAATGGGCCCCATTAGTACTGGATTAGGTGAAATATTCCACTATTCTATAGAGGCCAAAAATGTTGCAACAGATCCGCAAAAAAGATTATTGCAATTGATGGAACTTCGCTCCCTGCAAGATTGGTTTATCAAGCCACGGTTGTTAACAGTTAGAGGCGTTACAGAAATTAATACTATTGGAGGATATGAAAAACAATTTTTTATTCAACCCAATATTAAAAAATTATCTGAATATGGATTGCACTTTGATGATATTGAAGACGCCATTGAAAAAACTAATGTAAATGTTGGTGGTGGTTATATTCAACAAACTGGCGAACAATTGTTGGTGCGAGGAGTTGGTTTACTTTCTGGGATGAAAGATATTGAAAATGTCGTTGTAAAAAAACTTAGTTCTTATCAAGTTATAAGGATTAAAGATATTGCCAGGGTTAAGTTTGACAAACAAATCAGAACGGGGGCAGCAACAGTAGACGGTGAAGAGTCCATCGTTGGAACGGCCTTTATGTTATTAGGTGCAAATAGTAGAGAAGTGGCCATTAAGGTTGCCGAAAAATTGGAATCGGTTAAAAAGGATCTTCCCGAATGGGTGCAGATTAGAACACTTTACGACCGTTCAAATATGGTCAATGCAACTCTCGGCACGGTTCAGCATAACCTTTTGTTTGGGGCCTTATTGGTCATCGTTTTTTTACTTTTACTTGTTGGGAATTTTACTGCAGCTTTAATTACTTCCATAACCATTCCCATTGCCTTACTTTGCACTTTTATTCTAATGAAATGGCAAAATGTCTCAGGTAATCTAATGAGTCTTGGTGCCCTAGATTTTGGGATTATAGTTGATGGTGCTGTTATTGTTATTGAGAATTGTATCCATCGTATTCAAAAACAGGGGAGAGAGTTAGGCCGTAAATTAAATAGAAAAGAAATTATTGAGGTCGTTAAATTATCAACCAAAGAGATAAGAAAAGCTGCAGGGTTTGGTCAAATCATTGTGATCGTCGTTTTTATCCCCTTATTTGCATTAACTGGAGTTGAGGGGAAAATGTTTAGACCTGTCGCGACGACATTTATTATGGCCTTGGCCTCCGCTGCAGTTATTTCATTCACTATTGTGCCAGCACTTGCCGCCACATTTCTAAGTGGTTCCATTAGTCAAAAACCTCCACTTTTAATGAGATTATCTAACAGGCTTTTTAGGCCAGCAATAGAACTAGCTTTAAACTATAAAAGGGTGGTATTAGGAATTGGCCTCGGTAGTATTTTTCTTGGGATCTTTTTGTTTACAAGAATGGGGGCAGAATTTATACCTCAATTAGATGAAGGTGACTTTGCCATTCAATTTATAAGACCTGCCAATATAAATACGGAAAATTCAGTACTCTTACAGAGAAAGTCTGAGCAAGTTGTTAATACTTTTCCTCAAGTTAAACTTATGTTTGCAAGAACGGGAGCTGCAGAAGTCGCCACAGATCCTATGGGTGTTAATATATCAGATGCCTATATTATGTTAAAAGATAAAGAAAATTGGCCTGATGATCCCAATATTAGAACGAAAAAGGATTTAATGAAGGCGGTAAGGGAAAAACTTGAGCTGCATCTTCCTGGACAAGTGTTAATGTTTACTCAACCTGTAGAGTTACGTTTTAACGAGCTTCTCGAAGGAACCAAATCGGCGGTATCGGCAAAAGTATATGGGGATGATTTGGATAAACTGATAGGTTATTCTAAGGAATTAGCTGAAATTGTAGGGTCTGTAGCAGGAGCTGGAGAGGTTGAATCAGAATCAAAAGGAAAATCTCCCATGCTACAATATATTCCAAAAAATGAAGCTTTGGCACAACTTGGTGTCACAAGTCGACCAGTGTTAGACGCGATTAGTACGGCCATTGGGGGCAGACAAGTTGGCAGTGTTTATGAGGGAGTCAGGCGTTTTCCAATAATCACTCGTCTCTCGGAAGAAGAACGTAAAGACATCGCTATTGTTAGAAGATTACCCGTTGGAATTTCTGAAGGTTACACTGTACCGATAGAAAAAGTGGCCACCATAGAATATGTCGAAACGTTTTCAACAGTCTCAAGAGAAAACTCACAAAGAAGAGTCGCTGTCTTAATTAATCCTACTACACGAGACATTGAGTCTTTTGTTGAGAGTGCGATGAAGCTTGCGGAGGAAAAATTAAAATTACCAGAAGGTTATTATGTTGAATGGGGAGGTAGTTTTAAAAACTTGAGAAATGCGAAAAATCGATTGGCGATACTTGTTCCGTTCGCACTTTTAATTATTATAGCTTTGTTATACGCAGCATTTAAAAACTTTGCCCAAGTCTCTTTAATCTTTCTGTGCGCCCCGATGGCCTTAATCGGTGGCGTTGTTTTTTTAAATATAATGAATTTACCTTTTAGTATTTCTGCTGGCGTTGGCTTCATCGCCCTGTCGGGAATTAGTATTTTAAATGGAGTCGTACTGGTTTCCTATTTTAACCAATTATACGCTGACGGCCTAAGCCCCGATGATGTCGTTAAACAGGGTGCTCTCTCAAGGCTGCGACCAGTTTTAATGACCGCCTTAACTGATATTTTTGGATTCCTCCCAATGATGTTTTCTATCGGTTTGGGAGCAGAGGTACAAAAACCTTTGGCGACAGTTGTAGTAGGTGGTATTTTAACCGCCTCAGCACTTACTCTTATTGTTTTACCTAGTTTATACAGATTGTTTATAAAATATATGCAGCCAAATTATTTAGAGGGAAAAAGTTTATGTTGATATTAAGAAGGTTAAGATGTTAGATAGCAGTTTATCGTAAGAGAGTAGTATATGGTACATAATGATTCGCATTCCCAAGCTGGTAAAAATATATTGGTGGCATTTTTTTTAAATGCAACCTTTTCAATCATTGAGTTTATAGGTGGTTATTTAACAAATAGTATGGCCATTTACTCCGATGCTCTCCATGACCTTGGCGATAGTTTTGCTTTACTCTTTTCATATTACTCAGAAAAATTAAGCTATAAAAAACCAGATGCAAAATTCACATACGGGTATCGGCGGTTTTCTGTTCTGTCAGCTTTTATAAATGGGGTACTTCTTTTAGGTGGTAGTATCTTTGTAATTTATGAAGCAACTTTACGTTTAAATGACCCTGAACCAGTAAAACCTGAAGGTATGCTTCTGTTGGCGATATTTGGAATCATGGTCAATGGGTATGCGGCCTTTAAGCTCTCAAAAGAAAGTGGAATTAACCAAAAAATGGTGATGTTCCATTTGCTTGAAGACATTTTAGGTTGGGTATCAGTTTTTATTGTAAGTATCGTGTTACTTTTCAGACCTTGGTATATATTAGATTCTATTCTTTCAATTCTTATTTCTATCGTGATACTACGTGGCGTATATAAAAATTTTTTAAAAGTAGGTGCCATTTTTCTGCAAAAATTTCCTGATGAAGTAAAAGTAGATAAAGTTGAGCAGCAAGTTAGAGAACTCGACTCCGTAAAAGATGTCCATGCCATTAGAGGTTGGTCAATTGATGGCAGCAGCTTTTATCTAAGTCTGCATGTTTCAGTTTCTGAAACACTTACAATGAAAGAAGTTGATCTTTTAAAATTAGAAATAAAAAATATATTAAAAAAAATTTCAATCAAATATTCGACAATCGAATTTGAGTGTCACAAGAATTTAGATTGTAAATTTTAGGAAATGGGAATTGGATACTTTATCCGCTTGTTTACAGCGAGCTGTCTTGTTGTTAGAATTATCAGATGAATCATCAAATATCTTCCTTGCAGCACGATCTGAAAAATCATCCAATGTATCAGCAGCTCGACAGTTTAAAAAATTTGCGGATTTTTATGAAGTACCATGTCTTTGCCGTATGGGATTTTATGTCGCTCTTAAAGTCCTTGCAGGGCACGTTGACTGGCCTTTCTATACCGTGGCAGGAGTCGAGTTTCGACCCAGCATTGGTGCAATTAATTAATGAAATTGTTTTGATAGAAGAATCAGACCAAGATCAAACGGGTGCAGCGATAAGCCATTTCTCCCTCTACTTGAGAGGAATGCAAGAAATTGACGCCGACGATGGATTGATCCGCAATTTTATTTTAGAAAAAGATTATAGCTTATTGCCTGGCCCTCTCAAAGATATTGTCGAGTATCATTTAGATTTGGCCATGCATGGAGAAATCCATGAAGTCGCCTCATCATTTTTTTATGGCCGGGAAAAGTTGATTCCCGATATGTTTACCTCAATAGTCGATGTTCTTGAAAAGAGCGCAACGGCAAGTCCTTCGTTATTATATTATCTCAAACGGCATATTCAGGTGGATGGCGATGAGCATGGGCCGAAGGCCTTATTATGTTTGCATAAATTAACAGATACCTTGCAAAAGAGTGAGCGGGCGATGTCCGTGGCGCAAGAATCTTTGCAGAAGAGATGTCAACTTTGGGATTTTATTGAAGCAGAAATTAAAAGTAATGCATAATAAGTTTATGTTCCTTAAGGTTTGAGATCTTCAATGGCCTTCTTCATCAGGCCTGTTGGGTCACCTTTATTTTGCATGAGCATACATTCTTTCCAATCATTGTACCGATTGCGTTCCGTGGTCTCTCTATAGAGGGTGAGGATCGGTGAGCAAATCATATTTTGATGAATGCCGACAAATTTTTCTGGCAATAAATAAGGGTATAGGAGTTTTGCTAGCTGTACTTCCATAGGTTGTTTTTTTAGTTGGCCCATGCGCAGTAGTTTTTGCTCTCCCGTTTTTTGCAACCAAAGGTCAATTTTACTTTCTAAGAGGCCAACGTTTTTAACTGTTAAGTATTTTGGTATCGCTACGCCGGCGCCGGCGCCTGCGGTTGAGATAAAAAAAATATATACCCAGATGATTTTTTTGCTTAACATAAATTCGCCCTTTTTTTAGAGACACAAGTTATTTTACTAAAATTTGCCAATAATGAATAGGCAACGGAGGGAGAGGTAAATTATGCATGAAAAGAAAAAAAAAGAAAAAGGAAGGTTACCGGGGTAACCTTCCCAACTAAAAAATTATTTTAAAGCAGCTAAAGCGGCAGTATAGTCGGGTTCATTGGCAATCTCTGCCACTTGCTCACTATGCAATACCTTATTGTTTTCGTCGAGTACGATAATAGCTCGCGAACAAAGCCCCAGCAATGGGCCATCGGTAATTTCCAGGCCAAGATCTTTGGCAAAAGTCGAACGGTAGGTAGAGAGAGTCTCTACTTTATCAATGCCCTCGGCGCCACAAAATCTTTTTTGGGCAAATGGTAGGTCTGCCGAAATATTTAAGACCACTGTGTTGGTTAATTCTGCCGCATTTTTATTGAAGGTTCTAACACTGGTGGCACAAGTTGGGGTGTCGATACTGGGAAAAATATTCAGAACTTTTTTCTGACCAGCATAGGTTTCAAGAGTGGCTTCACTTAAGTCATTTTTCACCAAAGTGAATGCTGAAAGGGTTGCGCCAGCGCCTGGTATTGTTGCGTTGGTGTGGATGGGGTTACCTTTTAGGGTAATTTGCGTCATGAGTAGCTCCTTATATTGGTTTAGTGATTTTGCTGAGCATAGACCGAATTTTCATTTCTCGCAAGTCGCCTGGGTAGGATACTTGATAAAAAGGTTTTTTCGCTTATCTCTTTGCACGAATATGCCGAATATTGGGTCATGCAGGTCTTTTTACTTTTATTTATCTATGCCATGTTATTGCCTCCCGCTAGTGCGCTGGATGCAGGAAAAAAAGCGCAACTTAAAGTGCTGAAGGGGATGTTCAAAGCGCATAGGAGAAAGCAGGGCAATGGCGATACGGCAGAATTGACGGCCGATCAAGCCGCCACCGAATTTTGGAAAAATCTTCCCTGTTCTCATTGTCCTGCACTCAATGAAATGGCGCGACATGTAAATCAAATAATGCGTGAGATAAATCATCAGAAACCGCATGCCAACACTTTAGTTGAAATTGAGAAATTGGAGGCGCTCTATTATTTGGTAGAGGAAGGTGGCGAGCATCCCGGTTGTCAATTGATCGACCTGAATAGTTTGTCGGAGGAAGAAATTAATTTGGCCGCAGTAAAGAGGCACCTCATTTTTTCAAAAGATATTTCCTTAGAAAATATAAATGCCTTTCATTTGCGCGAGCGACGAAAAAAAATATATATGTATCGAGGCAAAGGTACAGACCACAATAAAATTGTGATGATCACAGTTCCCCTAAAAGGTAAGGCCATTATTCAATATTACAAAGTCGCCAAGAACTCCCCGCCTGAGCATGCAGGGCCTCTCATCAGTCCTGAAAAACCAAAGGCCAAAAAGGCACGTCGGCTCCATGGGTACTATACAAAAATATCTTCTGGGTTGCAGACCGTCAAAGATTCTGCGGGATACAATTTACATATTGGCCCAACGGTTGAAATGGATAAAAATAATTTACCTAAAAATATTATTCTGGTGGAGGCGAGTGGAAATGTCGCGGCAGCGGGGCTAACTTTTGCAGGTGAACTTAATCTTTCATCAAAAAAGCAGAGTATGCACGGGAGTATTAGTCGTAAAAATAAAGAATATCTTCAGGGAAAAGTCGATAATACTGGTGATGTACATTTGTCTATTCCCTATAAATTTAATATTTCCAAACACCTTTTTGACGTTTCTTACGATACAAATTTAAATCAAAATACGCATGCTATGAGTGGTGTCTATGCTAAAAACGTGTCCGACAAATCATCTTTAAGTATGAGAACCGTGGCCAAATATCAACCTGGTGAGGGCACTCGAGGTGGTCTGTGGTTGCATTATAATCTTAAATTTTAATCAGTTTGGGTGCTTGCCGCTGAAGAGGATGGGAAAGGAGTAAAAATGGGCAAAATAAATAAATTAGGATTAATCCTCTTGTTTGGCTTTTTAAGTGGTCTGATCTACGCATATGAAGTTCCTCCCAAGAATTTACAAAAATGGACGGCGACTAAAACCTATACGACAAAGAGAAATGGCAAGACCATTGCACGGGCCAAAGTCTTTAGACGTTTTATTGATATTGGTGGGTACGTGTATCCCATTGGTAGGGTGACTTTTAACCAATACAAAAAAAATAAGAGGGATAGTCTGCCCGCCGATTTTGCTGGCAAACTTAAAGCGGCGATGGGAGGGGTGAATTGGCAAGTCAGAAGAAATAAAAATGACTGGGTTATCACTGGTGATTTGCCGGGTGCTAATCGCTCTATTCGCTATCAAATAATTGAACGACCTAAGAGCATTGCCATTGCCATTGCGACCTACCGCATGGGTTATGCCGATAGTGTAGCGCCCGAGGCGGAAATGATTCAAAAGGCGATGTTGGCGACCTCTGGCGATAAGAAATATTTTTCCTGGTTGCAGTTTTTATCACCTGTGCAAATTGCTTATGGGCAAACTTTTCATCCAGGCGTGAACACAAGTATAAACCCTCCCGGTGGACAAGCGGGCCCTCCAGGGGGTTTTTTCACTGGTGCTATCAATACACAGCAAAACGTTGCAGGCATTAACAGCACTAGAAGTACTGGAGGATCTGCAACAATTCCCGGTATGGTCAGCCCCATGCCAGTGCTGGGAGGGATGCCTAATATTCGGACTCCATTGTCGGGTGTGAATGGGACAGGCAATGCTATCAATAATGCTTTGTTAGGATCAACTTTACAGATGAATCGAGTGAATAATAATTTGGGTGCATCAAATGCCATCGTCAATAGTAGGTGGCAAGATTCAAATGAGATCATGGATAGAAATATGCAAGCGGCGATAGAAGAGTATTCTCGCTCAAACGATTTGGCGGAAAAATTCGCCGCTTCAGATACGTTATTAACATTCGCCGCCGCCACCTCCGCCTCCGCCGTATTGGGGGCAAATTTGATGAATCTTGCCATCGATGGCGTGGTGAGTGGCGTGCGCTGGGCGAAAGAATTAATAACCGATGCTAAGGGGGAGCGAGAGCGTTGGCAAAAATTTACACAGGCGCGAGAAGCATGGGAAAAAAGTCTTGCCGTCTCTCGGAAACTGGAGAAAATGCTGGATGATTTTTTAACTAGTCAAAGTATAATGCAACAAATTCAAAAAACATTAGATCCCGAGGAACGGCAAAAGCTTTCTCGCGAGCAACTTATTGCTCATCTCAGTTTTCAGCTCAGGCGAGCAAAAAAATCGCAAAATAAATTTGAAAAATTATTTACCGACGCCGAGGAAAATTCAACGTGTGAAAGGTATTATAATCGTGAACTGGTGGCCTTAGAAAAATTCATCAATGAAAATAAAGCTGTTCACGCCTTTTTGCAAAAACGATCATTTAAAGTTTATAACAATGATCTCTTTTGTAATTATATGCAAAAAATTGTACTTAAATTGGGGGAGGCGGAGGCGAGTATTCAAGATCATCGTTGGAATCTTCTCAACGCAAAAGAACAATGGGTGGAAAAAAACGATAAGAATCACGAAAAGAACTTAAAAATTGTCCAGAGACAAAATAAAAAAAGCGTCAAGGAAAAATATAGAGATAAGAGAATTGACCACGCCAAAACGGTTTATCGGCGGACAGTTGAGAATTTAAAGGCCCGCAAAGAGCGTTTTATCGCCAATTGTATAGCTGAATATCAAGAGAATAATAATTCTTTTTTCCTTGAGGAAGATGACATTTTTGATGGGGATGATGCCCCGGGGACTGTTCCCTGTCTAGCATCCTATCCGGCCGCTCAACAGGCGGAATTGGAGGGGAAATTACAAGTGGAATTGCAAGCACGGGATGAAAAAATCGCTGCTGCGAAGCATGACTATCGGCAAAGTCTCGGGCGTCATTTAGAGCACGATAATAGCGTGGAGAATTTAAAGCAGGCGGCTTATTATAAATGGTTTTCCGATCTTGAAGAGCAACAGTATTGTGCGACTCATAGAGAGGATAAGGGCTGCCTACACGCGGCGGAGAGCAAATTCATGGGGGCCTTTTATCAATTGGGAGAGGCCCAGGTAAAATTGAAAAATATCTGCGGTCGCGGTGTTTTTGAATATTGAGCCAGGTTTTCCAACTCTTTGATTTTACAAATTATTGATGGAGATTTTGGTCTCGTCTAAGGCGTTGTGACCCGTTTGTTGTATGACGCGCTATGTTGCACATTGTTACCCATGTCATTTCTGGGAGAGAGTTTTCTCTTTTTATTTCCGTCACCTGATGATAAATAATGGAGCGAATTCGTTATCAAATTAATTTAAGTGAGAAGTGGAGCTTATATGAGTACTGTCATAGGGATTTTTTTTGTACTAGCGTTAACTATCGGTTGCCAACAAAGCGATAAACTGGGAACAAAGGATAATCCCATTAAAATCTACTTTACCCCCTCGGTAGATGGTGGCGTCATCGCCGCTAACTCTCACACCTTTATACAATACTTAGAAAAAGAGACGGGTTTGTATTTCAAAACGGGGATTCCCACCAATTATATTGCAGTTGTCGAGGCATTTGGCAGCAAGCGAGCGGATATTGGGGTGATGAATTCTTTCGGTTATATTATGGCCCATGAAAAATATGGGGCGCGTGCTTTGCTCAGGGTTATTCGCTACGGCCACGATTTCTATCGTGGACAAATTCTTGCCCATGTGGATAGTGGTATCAATAGTATCGCGGATCTTGCAGGTAAAAAGTTTGCCTTTACCGACCCTAGCTCCACCAGTGGGTATATGTTTCCTTTGAAAATTTTAAAGGACGCCAAGGTCAGTCCTGGGAATACCGTTTTTGCCATTAAGCACGATAATGTGGTCAGCATGATCTATCAAAAACAAGTGGATGCCGGGGCGACATTTTATAGCCCGCCCAGTAAGGATGGCAAAATTCGCGATGCAAGGTCGCGGGTGGTCACGCAATACCCCGACGTTGAAGAAAAAATTAAAATCATAAAAATTACTGAAAAAATTCCCAATGATCCCTTTGTTTTCAGAAAAGGGCTGGACAAAGAAATTACCCGTACGTTTGTGGCGGCCTTGAAAAAATTTATTGGCACCGCTGAGGGGAAATCCATTTTTGAAAATATTTACAGTGTCGATGGCATAGTGGACGCAACGGACGCCGATTACGATGGGTTGCGAGTGATGATTAAGGCCTTGGACTTAGACACTACCAAGCTTATTAAATAGAGGAATTTTATGTTAACAATCGCAGGACTGCATAAAACTTACGACAATGGTGTACACGCTCTTAAAGGTGTTGATTTCGCGGTCAAAAAAGGTGAATTCTTGGTGATTATTGGACTCAGCGGTTCGGGAAAATCTACGTTATTGAGATGTATTAATCATTTGCACGACCCTTCCCAAGGGGAAGTGAATTTTAATGGGACGAATATTACTCATTTAAAGGGCAGTTCTTTGCGCCGTGTGCGCTCGCAAATTGGGATGATTTTTCAACATTTTAATCTGATCCCACGCAAATCTGTGCTGACCAATGTTTTAACGGGAAGTTTGTCCAGGGTGGGCATAATCCCATCAATTTTTGGCCTTTACCCACAAACTGAAAAAGATAAAGCGTTAAATTATATAAAAATCGTTGGTCTCGAAGGGAAGGAGTTAAGCCGTGCCGATAACCTGTCGGGAGGGCAGCAGCAGCGTGTCGCCATTGCTCGCGCGTTGATGCAAAACCCACAAATTCTTTTAGCGGATGAGCCCGTCGCCAGCCTAGACCCCGCCACTTCTCACTCAGTTATGCAATATCTAAAAAAGGTTAATGAAGAATTGGGTGTTACGGTGATTTGTAATTTGCATTTTCTCTCCTTAGTGCGCCAATACGCTGGCCGGGTGATTGCTTTAAAGGATGGCAAAATAATTTATCAGGGATGCCCGACAGAGATAAATGAAGAGTGGTTTCAAACCATTTATGGTGAAGACGCCGTGGAAGTAACCATTAATTAAATGAGGCAAGATGATGGAAAATATTGATCATTCAATAGATTTAAGGAAGAACCTAAAAAACAAAAAAAACTTAGAGAAAAAAGAAAGTTTTAATATGAAAAATGCTAAAAAACAAATAACCGCCTTATTGATTGATATTTTTTTGTGGGCCTATACTTTCTTAGTGCTTTATAAAATTGTTTATCAAAAATTGATATTGGCCTTGAGATACCCCGAGTTCTCTTGGCAGCAACCACTTTATGCTTTGGCGGCCGGGGTGCTCATGACGATTTTATTATTTGGTGTGCAGAATATGTCTTTGGGGAAGGCCGCCAACGGGCTTTACCCAGACGATCCCGATCGTTCATGGGTGAGTCGGCCCTATGCCTTTTTTCTTTATTTTCTTATTGCCTTAACTTTTTTCGCGGGACTCTTTATTTCTCAAGTTTCCCTGAGGGAATTTTTCTCCGAGCAGGGCATGGCCGGCGCACGCAGGATTTTTACCGCTTTGCTCACCCCCAATTGGGGACTTTTGCAAGAGGGCCTCTTTGCTGCCATTGAAACCATTTATATGGCGTTTATTGCCACGGTTATCGCTTTACCTGTGGCCTTTATCATGAGCTTTTTTGCAGCTCGAAATCTCATGATTCATGGCCGATTATTTTTTGCTATCTATAATTTAACACGTTTTTATTTAAATATGACCAGGTCTATAGAGCCGCTTATTTGGGCGATTATTTTTTCAGTATGGGTGGGGATTGGGCCCTTTGCGGGGATGCTCGCTCTGTGTTTACATTCTGTAGCATCGCTAGCAAAGCTCTACTCTGAGCAAATTGAAAATATTAATGACGGGCCAGTGGAGGCGATGACGGCGACGGGAGCGCATCCCATTCAAGTTATTTGGTTTGGTGTGGTACCGCAAATTCTTTTGCCCTTTCTTTCCTTTACCATTTATCGCTGGGATATCAACGTTCGTATGGCAACAGTGATAGGGCTGGTAGGTGGAGGCGGTATTGGGACCATGTTGATGCAATACCAAGGGTTGGGTAAATGGAATGAAGTGGGGCTTTTAGTGATTATTATCGCTTTTATCGTCTGGGTGATGGACTATACTTCTGCAAAATTACGCGAGTTTATGAAATAGGCCCATTAGCTAAGTTTAAAAACTCGCAAGATAACTTGATCGAGACCTGCTGCGACAAAACGTGGGCTCTGCATTTTTTCACAAGGGTCTTCAACCAGGCATGCAATTTTTTTTAATGAAAAATAGGCCGTGATTTCTTGTCTGCTGATGGAAAACGGGGGCCCATCCACTTTGCATTGTGGGTAGTCGATGGTTTCCAGCAGGATAGGTTTATTATGGCCTATTTTTGATATAATCTTCGCATATTCCTTGCGCTGCTCTTGATTTAAAGCTATATAAGCTGCGCGATCATAGATACCACTAATGGCGCCTAAAACTTCACCTGACAATTGGAATATATCACCTTGTAAAATTTTGATAGGTTGTTGTACGTTGCAACTCGTGAAAACTTGGAAAGCGGGTGTACTTGTCACACTATAGGGGATTTGGTTTTCCGTAAAAAATTCTAATACCGCCTTATGACTCAATTCACAGGCGACAACAGAATACCCCTGTTTAAGTAACCAGAGCATATCGCGAGATTTCCCACAGAGGGGGACAAAAATAGGCAACGATTGATCCATAAAAATTGTTTGCGCATTGGTGACGAGACTTTTATTAAAATCTTTACAATGCCACCCGGTTAAACCATCTTGCCAACGGCGTATCCAAAACTCTTTGTCCATTTGATTCGGTCCTAGACCCCCTCTTGGGGGTTGTTATCATGATGCTAATAGTGATGCATTGTTGCTATCAATAATTGGTTTGTGGGCCTACAATACTTTCAAAAAACAAGGAAGTATATGAAACTATTTATAACCGGGGGAACGGGATTTCTAGGCAGAAGTTTGGTGAAACAATTAGCGCCCCAGCTAAAAAAAATATATGTTTTAGTACGCAAAGGAAGCTTGGCACGCTCCCATAAAATTTTTAAAGATTACGCAAATGTTGAGATTGTTTGTGGCGATATTACCCATCCCAATATCATCACTGATGAAAAAAAATTAAAAGAAGTTTGTACGGAAGTGGAGAGCATTTTTCATTTGGCGGGGATGTGTGATCCCGATGCAGCTTATCGCGACTGTTTAGTAGCAAATGTGGCGGGAACGCAGAATATGCTGTCTTTTTCTGGTCTCTTTAAAAAATTAAGAGTGTTTCATTATATGTCTACCATCAGTGTTTGTGGGAATTATAGTGGCACCCTTAAAGAAGAGGAATTGGAGCTGGGGCAAGAATTTAATAATCATTATGAAAAAACCAAGTATGATGCAGAAATATTAGTGCGCAATTGGGCATTTTCTCACCAGATTTTCACCAGAATTTATCGCCCGGGTATTTTGATTGGCGTAGGTGGGCCAGGCAAAGAAGTGCCAAAGTTTAATGATGGCCCTTATTATTTTTTTGAAATTTTATCCAAGCTAAAAAGTAAAAAACTACTATTAAATACCCTTAAATATCTGCCCTTACCTTTTGATAAAAAATCTCATTTACCAATCATTCCCCTAGAGGACTGTGTGGATATCTTGAGCAAAAGTATCTTGAAAAAACAGACTGGTAGAAAAATTAAATGTTACCATCTGCTAGCGGATGACTGCCCAACGGTGCAAGAGTTTATGCAAGATTCTTTCGATACATTTGGGTTTTCTGTTTCTGTTATTCCTTTACCGCCGTCAAAAGTTAATCATGTGATTATGGATAAAGTAGGTTTCCCCAAAGATTTTTCAAAGTCGATGTCGAGTCAATGTTTATTTGATCAAGAGAATCTTAAGAAGGATTTTCCTCGTTTAAATAAAACAGCTTATCACCATTTTAAAGAAAATAATTTTAAAACAGTTGTGGCCAATTTCTAAAGATGCTTGAGACAAAGATACAAGAATCCTGGGCCAATTATCGTGAAGATTTTGGCCTTACACGTTTGGTGCTTTTTGTTAGTTTTTTTAATGTATTTATCTTTTTTTTGAGTGGTATAGGGTATGGGAATTTTTATTTTCCATGCTTGATACCAGTTGTTATTGGCTTTCTTTTTTTAGCGTTTCGCCATATTTTTATTAAGGCAAATAAGCCTATATTATTTTTGATTAACAGTATCTTGTTAACGTTTAGTGTGGCCTTTAATTATGCTTTGATGGGAAAAATTGATCATTTGGCCGGTGGATTGGTACTTAAAGATGCTTGGTTCGCGGCCATTGATTTATCTCTTTTTGGTACACCAGTGGCGATTCTTTTTGCCGATCTGTTGCGGCCCTTTGACCTGGTGGGACGGGTGATTTACGATCTCTTGATATTCATTTATTTAAGTTATTTTATTTTACCAATATACGGTGCCATCCTTTTTTATCGGCAATTACCCGCCAATTATAAATTTAGAGTGGGCAGATATTTTTCCAGTTTTATTATTTATTTTTCTATAAATTTTCTTTGTTATTTATGGGTGCCTGTGACCGGCCCACAGTATTTTAGCAGAGAGAGTTTTTCAAGACCTTTGCCATTGACGAGTTTTGGCAAAAGTATTTATGAATTTATTCAATCCAGTCAACAAACATTTATCGATTGCTTTCCCAGCGGGCATTTTGGCGTCACTTTATTGGTGACTATTTGGCTTTTTAGAATTAATCATGGTCATCGATTTATTATGTTATTTGTCACTGTGATGATGGGGTTGGCAACCTTGGCCTTGAGATTTCATTATAGTTTAGATTTAGTGGCGGCCTTACCACTCGCATTGATTTGTTATAAGCTTGGTTTTATGTTATTTCCTGTGCAGGTAGGTCCCATGACCATGCGAAAATTATAAGGGCAAGTGAATTATGAAAAAAGGTCAACTCACCATCATACCTACCCCCCTTGATGAGATTCATCCATTGGAGGGAGTGGCAAAAGCTCTTTTGCTCAAGGCCTGTGAAGATGCCGCTGCCTCCATTTTTATTATTGAAGATTTAAGACCGGGTCGCAGGCGTTGGTTGCAATGGGGCCTGCCACGAGAACAAGTGGAAGATTTTGAATTGCTCAATGAGCATAATTATCGACAACAAACTCTGCGGCTTTTGCAGTTTTTGCAGCTTGGCAAAAATTTATATTTAATGAGTGATGGGGGTCTGCCGGCCTTTTGCGATCCAGGAAGAGAGTTAATTGCCGCATGCCATGAACAGAATATAAAGGTGACTGCGACGCCCTTTCAAAATTCAGTTGTGCTTGCCTTGGCATTGAGTGGCTTTCCTCACCATCGATTTGTTTTTGAAGGTTTTATACCGGTTAAAACAGAGCAACGAGTGGCCGCCTTGCAATCCATTAATCGGCAAAAGTCGGCGGTGATTTTGATGGATACTCCCTATAGACTGAAAAACCTCTTGCTCCTGATAAAAGATATTGCTCCGAGTCGTCGACTTTTTTTAGCGATGGGGCTTAATTGCCCGGATGAAACATTGCTGCTGGGGAATGCTCAGAAAGTGATAAAAAACATAGGCCATTTTAAAAGGGAGTTTATTCTCATTCTCGCCCCTGTATGCTAAGAGGTGGTGTTGGAGAGGGGCGTCTCGATGGACAGACAGAGGTGGAAATGATAAGTCTATTCTTTAACAATTTAAACACGTTAGGTATAAAGGCCCAAGGCTTAGAGGCGATCATTATTGGCCGTGTCAATTACTTTGTCACGACGTTTATTAATGCGCCATTTATCCCTTGCCTAGGGATAACTTACAGTAAAATAGGGGTGTAACTTTGCAAACAGTTACTGGATTTTCAAAATTTAGCAAACAAGAGAAAATTGATTATTTAGTCAATGAATTCTTCGCATCCTCATCCCACACCACAGATCTTCTTAAAAGTTTTTGGCATCCCAACCAAGATCATCAAAAAATATTTGATGAATTTAGCGAAAATACCTTAACGAATTTTTATAGCCCCTATGGAGTTGTGCCAAATTTTCTCCTCAATGGTAAACTGTTTTGTCTTCCCATGGTGATCGAAGAAAGTTCCGTGGTGGCGGCCTGTGCACGGACTGCTAAGTTCTGGTTAGAGCGGGGTGGGTTTAGCGCCGAAGTTATCGACACGGAAAAAGTGGGACAGGTGCATTTTTCATGGGCCGGCAATAAAGAAAAACTTTTTTCTTACTTTACAGAGATAAAAAATGAATTACTGGATGAAATCAAACCAGCGATGACCCGCATGGAAAAACGTGGGGGAGGAATTCTTTCCCTAGAGCTGAGGGATAAAACTGATTTGGAAGAAAATTATTATCAATTGTATTGCACTTTTAATACTTGTGATGCCATGGGTGCTAATTTTATCAACTCAGTACTTGAAATATTGGGTGAAAAAATTAAGCAAAAGGTTGATCGTGCGTTTAGCGAGGACAATTTAACTGTGATTATGTGTATCCTTTCTAATTACACACCCAATTGTCGAGTTAAGGCGAGTGTGTTTTGTCCCATTGAAAAATTGAGCGACAAAAGCTTGGAAATGTCTGCAGAGCAATTTGCTTTTAAATTCGCACAAGCGGTAAAAATTTCTAAAATAGACGTGCATCGAGCGGTGACCCATAATAAGGGTATTTTTAATGGCATCGACGCCATCGTTTTGGCAACGGGCAATGACTTTCGTGCCATCGAAGCTTGTGGCCATGCCTTTGCCGCTAGAGATGGAACGTATAAAGGGCTTTCGGATATTTCTTTGCAGAATGGAAATTTTTCTTTCTCTTTAGAATTGCCTTTGGCAATGGGCACGGTGGGCGGGCTCACATCACTGCACCCGCTTGCAAAATTTTCACTGGATATGTTGGGCCAACCTGAGGCCAAAGAACTTATGCAAGTGACGGCCGCCATTGGTCTCGCACAAAATTTTGCCGCGCTTAGAAGCTTAGTGACCTCGGGTATTCAAAAAGGGCATATGAAGATGCACCTGATGAATATTCTAAACCATTTGGGAGCGAATCAGTTTGAAAGAGAAAAAGCTCATGAATATTTACAAGATAAAATTATTTCGTTTAATGCTGTTAGAGAATTTGTAGGTGGACTAAGAAATTATCAATAGAAGATTAAGGGACTAAGGACATGAGAATACCAAAACAAGAACTTGGCGAAAACTTTGAAATGAAACAAAATATTGCGCATATGATTTTTGACGGGCCCACAAAATTTGCGCCGGAAAGTGATCAATCTTTTTTTGGCCATGGAAAATTATTATTGTCGGGAGAGTATTTCGTTTTAGATGGCGCTAAGGCCCTGGCCCTACCCACCAGCGTAGGTCAATCAATGTCTGTTAAATACAGTAATAGTTATGATCCTTACCTCTATTGGAAAAGCTATGACGTAAAGGGAGAAATTTGGTTTGAAACAAAATTTGAATTTTGGCGTTTTAATTTCGTGCAGAATGATGCGCCATCTGCTGAAGAATTAATCTTACAAAAAATATTGAGACAGGCGAGGGTGCAGAATAATCATTTCTTGCGAGATGATATGGACGTCACAGTTGAAACAAACCTAGGGTTTCCTTTGGAATGGGGCCTGGGGACCAGTTCAACATTAATTTATAATATGGCACAATGGGCGTATATTTCACCTTTTCAACTGCTTTTTAAAACCTACGGCGGTTCGGGCTATGATATCGCTTGTGCGCAATCAGAGGGGCCAATTGTCTATACTCGACAATCTAATGGGCCGTCCTGGGCAACATTGCCCTTTGATCCTAGTTTTAAAAGTCAACTCTATTTTGTGTACCTGGGAAATAAACAAAGCTCCCAGGCGGCGATAACCAATTATAAAGCACTTGGTCCCTTTAGTTCAGAACTTATCCAAACCGTCTCGCATCTGACGGACCAAATGATAGCCGCTCCTACCTTAGATAGTTTTGCAGAAATTATGTGCGCCCATGAAGATTTAGTCGCGGAAAATTTAAACATGAAAAAAGTCAAAGATCTCTATTTCAGTGATTATTGGGGTGAAGTCAAATCTCTTGGTGCTTGGGGAGGAGATTTTGTCTTGGTAACAAGTAACAAATCTAAATCTGAAACGCGAAAATATTTTTTAAAGAAGGGGCTTGAGGTTTTTATTCCTTATACTAAACTTATTTTAGAAAATTCTGACAGACAAATTATGGCACAACCTGGTCAAATAGAATTTGCCAATGTCCATTAAGTTTTAAGTTGTGAAATCTTTTTACTCTAAAGTTCTCTTGTTTGGTGAATATTCGGTAATCCAAAACTCATTGGGTTTATCAATCCCTTATGAATTATTTGAGGGGCAGCTTACTTTTAAAAGAGAGAGAAGCGAGCATGCTTCTGTAGACCCAGAACTTAAGGCCTTTGCTGAATATATGCGAGTTTTAATAAAGCAAAAGGATGCTAAGTTTGCCTTCGATGTGACTAGTTTTGCATTCGATGTAGCGCAAGGCTTAAGGTTTGATTCATCGATCCCCCAAGGTCATGGGGTGGGCAGCTCAGGCGCTCTTTGTGCCGCTCTTTTTGATCGTTATGGAAAAATAATTGGGCGGGCAACAGAAGAAGAAGAAATTCCCGTTTTAAAAGATATTTTTGCCCAATTAGAATCTCATTTTCATGGTGCCAGCTCGGGCATTGATCCCCTGATAAGTTATCTCAATAGGCCGCTGTTAATTAAGGGAAAAAACGATTTGGGCATTGTCTGCATCCCTGAATTTAAGCATGGCCAGGGGGGCATGTTTTTATTAAATACTGGACGCGCTAGGCGCACTGAACCTTTGGTCAATCTTTTTTTAGAGAAACTCAAAGATCGTGAGTTTAAGTCTCTTTTTCATCGGCAATTATTGCCTATTAATGATCATTGTATCCATCAATTTTTAGCGGGTAATACCCGCGAGCTTTTGCGTGAATTTAAAAAATTAAGTGATTTTCAATACCATCATTTTACCGCAATGATACCCAAATTATGTATGGATATTTGGCATAATGGCCTGGTCAATGATCAATATTACCTTAAGCTCTGCGGTGCTGGGGGCGGCGGTTTTATTCTCGGTATCAGCAAAGACTTTGAGCGAACGCAGGAGCAATTGAGCAAACTTGGCCAACACGAAATTAGGCCATTATTTCATTTTTAATCTTCATTTTATAATTATTTTTTTTATAAAGAATCGCAATCTCTTAAATTTTACCAAGAGGTGCTTTAAAATTCTGTGAATGTTTTAAGCAACTATCATTTTTGAGGTTGATTTTCATGTTCGCCTCTGCGAGTAGACGGAGTAGCTTTTGTTCAAAATCTAAATATTCTTGACTTTTAGGGCCTAAAAAACTACTAGAATTAAAAATAACATTATTGCTAATGAGTCTATAAAATTCGAAATGGTTTAACTCACCATCTATCCAAGAATTTGATCCCTTTTCGAGAGGAAGTGTCCATAGGTCCCAATCTAGGCCCATCAAATCCTTAAAGACGACTCTTAACATTGCTAAAGTATCAGGGTATTTTGCATTAAATTTTTCCATAAAATGCATTCTTTGATAATTAAATAGTCTTTGGCCAACCTCAAAACGCCTTTGAGCATATTCAGTTGAGTCTTTTATGACAGTTTCTAAAGATTTATTGTATAAATTTTTAACAACTTCTTTGGGCATTTTATAATGTTTGGAAATTAAATTAATAAATTTTTTACCGTCGATTACTGCTGCATTTCTTGTCGCATAAAATATTGCTAGTTGAAATTTATTGAAGTTGGGAGAATTTTTAATTTCATTAAATATGATCGCTAGATTCGCTTTATGCATCACTTGAGTCGCTTTTAGGTTCCTATCCAAAAGGGTTCTGATACTTAACTCATTATAGCTCTTTAGTTTTTCCGGTTTTAAGTCGGCCAGACGAGGGTTATCATCGTAGACCTGAGACGCTTCTTTGTACGCAGTTACCTCTTCTTCACTAAGATGTTTGTAAGCTTCATCCCCAACTGGTTTATGGTATGATCCCCAAAAATTTCTCCAGCGATTATAGGTGTCCCAGTTAGGTCGACCCTTGTGATGGCAAGTAAGGCACTTACGTGGACGAGTTATTTTAGAAACTCCCTTTCGAATCGTAATATTTTCCGGTATCCAGGTTTCTTCCTGTGTCACTCTAATGACTTGTAGGGAGTTATAAAGGGGAGAGGCAGGGTCACTAACAACTGATAATAGTAATCTGCCATCATCTGTATACATAATTATTCGCGGGTTTTTTGGGGAGACGTACTCTTTCACAACTTTTTCTGCATCTGAACTAAAGCCAATAACTATATTTTCCTTAAGTTGATCTGGTAGATTTTTTAATACTTCATCAATATTTTGAGAGTAATTGACTAATTCTAAAAGCTCTTCATAGGTATATCCCAAAGATTTTATTGGATGAATAATGAATAGCAGGATCACTAATTTGAATAAGTGAAGTCTAAAAATACACATGAGATTGTAAATTTTTTTTGTTAATGTACAAAGTTTAATCAATCTTGATCCTTTTCGCCCATGAAATACTCATACCTTAACCGAGGTGTATTTCATTAAAAGATATTATGCAAAAATTGCTCCATCCGGTCTGAAATCCGTCTTGCAAAAAGAGAACGCCTCCAAGTTTTATCCATGGATTAGGTGCCGGATTAAGGGATTAGGGGATAGGATTAAGGATTAGGTGCCGGATTAGGTGCCAGCAGACCTATCCCCGGATTAGGATTAGGTGCCAGCAGACCTATCCAAATTCACCAAAGCATAAAGGTCTTCTCCTCTCTCAACTTCTTGAAAAGTACATTTTTTTAGACACCTTATAAATCTACAGACCTTAATTTTCTGTACCAGGAGTCCATTTGCTATTTTCTTCATAAGCAGTTATTTTATTAATGAAATATGTGGATTAGTCTACTGGCACCTAATCCGGCACCTAATCCGGCACCTAATCCGGCACCTAATCCTTAAGCAGTTATTTTATTAATGAAATATGTGGATTAGTCTACTGGCACCTAATCCGATGAAGGAACATATGTTAAATCAATCAATGCACATGTTAAAAAAGTTGTCAAAAGTGATGGGAAGATTCGTTACTTAATAACAGGCCTAAATAACGAAGGCAAAAATATTTCAACATTTCATGTAAAAAGACCTAAGGATTTACAAAAATTACTTAATAAAAGTGGTTCAGATATATCTTTAGAAGCAATTAAATAGGTAGTTATTATGAAAAATGTATTTCAAATTCTTAAAATTGAGTGGTTAGATAAAGATATTAAGGAAGCGAGTGTTTCATTTCATTAGTGTGAATGGAGATACTTATTCTTGTTTTTCACATCCATGTGACTTTATGGAAGGGGAAAAAGAGGAAATTGAATTAAGTGCGCTCTTATTTGATGACTCTCAACCTCAGCTTGTAGAAGATAGCAATAGTAAATGCTTCTTAATTCAATCTAGTGAAAATAATTGGTCTTATGAAGGTGTTGGTAAAGTTATTGCCTTAAATCCTCTAATTCTTGATTTTAATGGATTAGCTATCGATTTAGATGGAGAGATTGAAAATTTAAAATTAGACAAGGGTGATTTTGTAAAATTAACTATCGGTCGTTTAGACGGAAGTCAGTCTTAAATCGAAAAGATAAAATATTCCTCTCAATCACTCACAACCTCGACAAGATAGGCCCTAGAATTTCCAGGGCCGTCAGTGGTGTCAGCGAATTAACAATGGACAACTATCAGAGTTGCCCAAATGCTTTAGGTGGCGGCAGTGTCAGTACTTTTCCTAGAGTATGTGGGATTAACGGTAAGAACCTTCTTCTTATTACCAACAGTACCTGTTTCAATCATTCTCACATAATGATGATCTTCAAGAATTGAAATAGCATTTCTAACTTTTTCAGAATCATTAAGTTTAGACCAACCATTTCGATAAATATCTCTAATAGTTTCACCTTCATTAACTTTACCAGTATGAATTTTATCAAGTAGAGCAATAGCACTAGATAAATGTGGAGTATCTATATCCTCATAAACCTTATAGAGTTGTCCTTCAAGATACTTACACCAATAGATTGCTCTTTTAATGGAACTTAATTGAACCTTAGGGTGAATCTTCTCAGGTGACTTAACAGATTGATCAATAAAGTGAAATATCAAAGCTAATGATGGCATTAAGGATCTATATTTATGAAGATGACCACTAATCTCATGTCTAATGTCACCTTTGAGTAATCTTCTCTCTAAATGAGTTGCCCACTTAATATATAATTGTTGAGCATCCTTGGAGAATCTTAAATAAGGAGTTTCATCTACATCATCAATTTCAAGTTTATACTTTTTAAAGTCAATTGTTTCAAGACTCTCAAAAACCCTAGTAACTTTTTGAAGTTCTCTATGATTAGTTGATCTGTCAATATATTTCCACTTCTTTATTGAATCAGGATAAATAAGTAATTGAATCCTATCCATGAAACCATCATCTCCTCCGGCCTTATGTATCTTCTCTTTAAGGTATTTATTGAGGTTACTTGGAACAATATTTCCCATGAGAGATAAACAAAGATGAGGTAAATAAAGGTTTCCTCTATTTATTCTATCAACTTCAAAGGGTTACTTCCATTCCATGATTGTAGATAAAATGCTCTATCTTCTTCTCTTCCTTTTTTATTAAGACTACAAAAGAGTCCCATTAACTCTTCTCTATAAACCAATATCCCATTGGGATTGTCTTTATGAATAACAACCATCTTCTCAGTAGTCGTATCATTAACCATAAATCTTTTCTCAATTGTATTGCTTCGGCGAGCGTGCTTAACGCATAAGGCGATGGCCTTTGATTTCGGCCATGCCATACTCTGCCCCAGATATGGAAAAGAAAAAATCACCAGAATCTTTTGAATACGGATTAGGTGCCCGGATTAGGTGCCCGGATTAGGTGCCCGGATTAGGTGCCCGGATTAGGTGCCAGCAGACCTATCCAAATTCGCCAAAGCATAAAGGTCTTCTCCTTTCTCGACTTCTTGAAAAGTACATTTTTTTAGACACCTTATAAATCTACAGACCTTAATTTTCTGTACCAGGAGTCCATTTGCTATTTTCTTATTAAGCAGTTATTTTATTCATGAAATATGTGGATTAGTCTACTGGCACCTAATCCTAGCTCTGAACTCAGTGACCAAAAAAAAAGAAAAAAAATACTTACTTTTTCAAATAGCGAAATATTATCCATCATGCACAGGTCATCAACGATCAAGCATCATCTTGTAATATTTATTGGCCGAGCAACAAAACTTCTCTCCCCTCAGTGCGCGATCGCTCGCTCCATTCTCCGCGCCAGCGCTGACAATTTTCCGCCCCATGATTTCACGGCAGAGAATCCTGCACTACCGTGCAAAAATAGCAGGGCCGATCTGGGAATATTCAGATCGCCAAACAAAAAGAAGTTAGGGCAGTACGGGTTAACATATTCTTAAATCCGAG
>Ga0316206_1001270_pt1 | contig 23752 bp, 22 predicted proteins | sample 6monthpyrite_MG_FD_204942 | JGI IMG/M metagenome (GOLD analysis project Ga0316206, IMG submission 204942) | Microbial mat bacterial communities from mineral coupon in-situ incubated in ocean water Damariscotta River, Maine, United States -... | ecosystem: Environmental > Aquatic > Marine >... | reverse complement strand
AATGGTGAAATTAGCGATGCCATTAGCGTTGCAGGGCTGCTGTATTTGGCTCTCAATAAGTCGAAATATAGTCTTTAGAGTTGTCATGTAGGTTATGTGTTAAATATAGAGAGACTTTTGCACGAAGCGTAAAAGTCGTTACTTTGCCGAGCCAGGGATGGCTCGTGCAAAGCTCTCATAGAATCATAATAAAAGCATTTATTTATGGGTAATGGTGTTCTAGCTGCAGTTGGTGTATTACTGGTTGATAATGGCAAGTTGTTGCTGGGCCGAAGAATTAGGCGCGATGAGTTTGAAGGCTGGCAATGCCCGGGTGGGTTTATACGCTCAAATGAAGAGATCTCTGCAGCGGCTCAACGCTGTTGTTTGCAAAAAGCAGGCGTTCAAATTAATCATATTGAGCAAGGACCATTCACAAATAATATATTTCATTCATCCACACCAATACAGCACAGCGTTACCTTGTACACAATCGCCAGGGAGTTTAAAGTTATTAACTCTGCTCTTTATACAGACATTCAATTGCAGTGGCAGTGGTTTAATATTGATGAAATACCCTCGCAAAAATTTCAACCGCTTAAGCAGCTGCTAGAAAGTTATGATCTTAAGTCATTGTTAGGCCTGTAATAGCTGTTATATAAGTGGTTTTAGGCTATAACTACAATAACTCTTTAAGCAAAAAAAATAATGACAATTCTTTGTCCCTTAGTTAGAAATATATGAGCGAAAAAAACCAATCCTCAATGCAAGATTTATGGGATAACTCCATGCTAGATGCAGGAAGTGCTGCGTGGCTAGAGGGGCTGTATGAATCCTATTTACAGAATCCAAATGATGTTGATACGAACTGGAGAGAATACTTTGGCACTTTGCCACGGATTAATGGCACTCTAAAAGACACCATACATTCTGATGTTAGAGAGCAATTTCGACGCATAACAGAGCACCGTAGTGGTACGCAGTTACCGCCAACTCAACCTGCTTCAAGCGCGGCCCTGGAGCACGAACGTAAACAAGTTAAAGTATTGCAGTTAATCAATGCGTATCGTTTTCGAGGGCATCAAAAAGCCGATGTCGACCCATTGGGCCGCACACACACCCACCCAGTTGACGATTTGTCGTTGGCCGAGTACGGATTGGGTGAAGCGGATTTGCAGACGATTTTTTCCACGGGCTCTCTGTGTGGGCCAAGTGAAACAAGCTTAGAAGAAATATATAACATTATTTCAGAATCATATTGTGGTTCGATTGGTGTTGAATATATGCATATTACTGAAACCGGGGAAAAGCGCTGGATTCAACAACGTATAGAAACCGTTCGTGGTAAAGCAAATTTAGATTTGCAAGAAAAAGAAAATTTATTAAAGCGCTTAACTGCCGCAGAAGGTTTAGAAAAATATTTACATACAAAGTATGTCGGTCAAAAACGTTTTTCTTTAGAGGGTGGTGAAACACTTATACCATTAATTCATGAGATTATACAGCGCTCAGCAAGTCATGGAATGAAGGAGGCTGTTATTGGTATGGCACATCGTGGTCGCCTTAATGTGCTGGTGAATGTTATGGGCAAAACACCAGCAGAATTATTCAGTGAGTTTGAAGGAACAAAAACACATGGCGAATATATGGGTGATGTTAAATATCATTTAGGTTTTTCATCAGATGTGCGTACTGCAAAAGGTGATGTGCATTTGGTCCTGGCATTTAATCCATCTCATCTTGAAATTGTAGCTCCTGTTGTCGAGGGTTCTGTGCGTGCCCGACAAGAGCGCCGTGGCGATGCTGAAGGCGTGGAAGTGTTGCCGATACAAATACACGGAGATGCCGCGTTTGCAGGACAAGGCGTTGTAATGGAAACGCTGCAGATGTCACAGTCGCGCGGTTATTCAACTAAAGGTAGTTTGCACATAATTGTGAATAATCAAATTGGATTTACCACCAGTAATATCGAAGATAGCCGTTCCACGCATTACTGTACAGATGTTGCGAAAATGGTGGATGCACCCATTTTTCATGTGAATGCAGATGACCCGGAAGCCGTTATATTGGTGGCGCAAATTGCATTAGATTATCGCATGGCATTTAAAAAGGACGTGGTTATCGATTTAATTTGTTACCGCAGGCATGGGCATAATGAAGCCGATGAACCCTCTGCTACACAGCCGATGATGTACAAAAAAATAAATAATTTATTAACGACACGTGCGATTTATGCTGAAAAATTACAAGGAGTAAAAATTATTTCGGCAACATTTGCAGATAAGGAGATGGAGCAATATCGCGATAATTTAGATGCAGGCCATTGCGTGGTTCCGGGCATTTTAGAAAACAATGACTCATCCTACGCCTATCATATTGATTGGCGTCCCTATGCAAATGCAAGTGAAGACGTCACTGCTGAAACGGCCATTAACATGGAAACCTTAAGGCTGTTATGCGAGAGGCTGGAAAAACGGCCTGCAGATTTTGAACTGCAGCCTCGCGTTGAAAAAATTATGCAAGACCGCCACAAAATGGCTGCAGGTGCCATGGATCTGGATTGGGGCTTTGCAGAAACCTTAGCCTATGCCAGTTTGGTTACCGAAGGTTATGCGGTTAGATTATCAGGGCAAGATTGTGGTCGGGGTACCTTTTTTCATCGGCATGCAGTATGGCATAACCAGATAGATGGCAGTGCATATGTTCCCCTGAGAAATATGTCTGATGATCAAGCTAATTTTCTGGTGATTGATTCATTATTGTCAGAAGTGGCGGTATTGGCTTTTGAATTTGGCTATGCAACAGCAGAGCCCGAGTCTTTGGTAATATGGGAGGCACAATTCGGTGACTTTGCAAACGGTGCGCAGGTTGTTATTGATCAATTTATTGTGTCGGGTGAGCAAAAATGGGGTCGTTTATGTGGCCTGGTGATGTTGCTGCCTCATGGTTTTGAAGGCCAGGGAGCAGAACATTCGTCTGCGCGATTAGAGCGCTATTTGCAATTGTGTGCACAAAACAATATTCAAGTATGTGTGCCGAGTACGCCTGCGCAAATGTTTCATATGTTACGTCGGCAAATGTTGAAAAAATATCGTAAGCCCTTAATTGTAATGACGCCGAAAAGCTTATTGCGGCATAAGCTGGCTGTAAATACATTGGATGATATTTGCCAGGGTGAATTTAAAAATGTAATCGATGAAATCGATGCACTAGATGCTAAAGCAATTAAACGTGTCATTATGTGTAGCGGAAAGGTGTACTACGATTTATTAATACAGAGAAGAGAATCTACATTAAATGATGTGGCTATTATACGCATAGAAGAATTGTATCCGTTTCCTGCGGAAGCGCTTAATATTGTACTAGATAAATATTCTAATGCAGAAGAACTTATTTGGTGCCAGGAAGAGCCTAAAAATCAGGGCGCATGGGATTATTTTGAACCGCGTTTTGCAGCAAAATTAGACCATCGCTGCATGGTTGAATATGTGGGGCGAGAACCATCAGCGGCACCAGCGGTTGGTTCAGCCAAGGTTCATGCGCAACAACAGAAAAAATTAGTTAAAGAGGCATTGTTTGGCAATGCTGGCGAAGAATAAATAGGAAAACATCATGACAGTAGAAGTTAGTGTGCCGGATTTGCCAGAGTCGGTAACAGATGCCACCGTTGTGGCTTGGCGGAAACGTGAAGGTGAAACGGTAAAGCGAGATGAAGCGCTGGTTGATCTGGAAACAGATAAGGTGGTGCTTGAGGTGCCTTCGCCGGTTGATGGTGTGGTAGAAAAAATACATCAAGCAGAAGGTGAAGTGGTTAATGCTGGGCAATTGCTGGCTGTGTTGAAAGAGCTTGATGTTGATAGCGCGAAGAATGATGGGACTAATAAAGCCGTTCCACTGGAATCGTCTCCCGCTATTGGGGATAGAGTAATAACGGCATCAGCCAAAAAAATGATAATAGAAAACCAGCTTAATTCGGATGATATTTTGGGCAGTGGAAAGTCTGCTCGCGTGCTTAAAGAAGATGTACTTGCATTTATTGAAAATAAAAAAGTAGATAAAAATAATACTTCGATAGATGTTGAAGAAAAACAAAAAGAAACTCATTTATTACCTCCTGATGATGTGCTGGGAGATCGTGTTGAAAAACGTGTCCCGATGACGCGATTACGTGCACGGGTTGCAGAGAGGCTTTTAGAAGCGCAGCAAAATGCGGCCATACTAACAACATTTAATGAAGTAAATATGCAGCCAATAATGGATTTGCGTAATAAGTATAAAGATTTGTTTCTGAAAAAACACGGTGTAAAACTTGGTTTTATGTCATTTTTTGTTAAAGCGAGTATTGAAGCGTTGAAACGGTTCCCTGCGGTTAATGCATCAATCGATGGCAATGATATTGTGTATCATGGATTCTTTGATATAGGTGTCGCCATTGCCGCGCCTCGTGGTCTGGTTGTTCCTGTGCTGCGTAATGCGGATCAGATGAGTCTGGCGGATATTGAAAGAAATATATCTGAGTATGTTGATAAGGCCAAAAATAATCAGCTGGGCATTGATGATATAACCGGTGGAACCTTTTCTTTAACGAATGGCGGTGTGTTTGGTTCCATGATGTCTACACCCATTATCAACCCACCACAAAGCGGCATACTGGGTATGCATAAAATTCAGCCACGTGCTGTAGTGGAAGATGGGGAAATTGTCGCACGCCCTATGATGTATTTAGCCTTATCTTATGATCATCGAATTATTGATGGTGCAGAGGCAGTGCAATTTTTAGTTGCAATTAAAGACGTGCTTGAAGAACCAGCTCGCATGGTAATGGGGGTTTAATATGGCCGTGAATTTTGATGTTATTGTTATAGGTGCAGGGCCTGCGGGTTATGTTGCGGCAATTCGCTGTGCACAACTGGGTTTAAAAACCGCATGTGTTGATCGCTGGACCAATGAAGAAGGCAAGCCATCTTTAGGTGGGACTTGTTTAAATGTAGGCTGTATTCCATCTAAGGCATTGCTGCAATCATCTGAAATGTATGATCAAGCCAAGCATCAGTTTAAAGATCATGGTATAGAATTTGAAGGCGTGAAATTAAATCTTTCTGCAATGATGCAGCGCAAAGACAAGGTAGTCGCAGAATTAACACAGGGAATAGCGTCTTTATTAAAGTCGAATAAAGTAGAATTTATTTTTGGAACGGCAAAGTTGTTGGCTGAAAATAAACTGCAAGTGATTAATGACAATGCAGAAAAAAATCATTATTCAGCAAGCAATATTATTATTGCGAGTGGTTCCAGTTCAATTGAGCTGGCTAGTGCGCCATTAACGGATAATTTAATTGTTGATTCAACTGGAGCGCTATCATTCAACGAGGTTCCAGAAAAAGTAGGTGTTATTGGTGCTGGTGTTATTGGTTTGGAGTTAGGTAGCGTATGGCGACGCTTAGGCTCTGAAGTCATCGTATTAGAAGCGCAGGAAGCTTTTTTACCACTAGCGGACCAACAAATTGCTCGAGATTCAGCACGCCTGTTTAAAAAACAAGGAATAGATATTCGCTTAAACGCACGCCTTTTGAGCACTAATGTTATTGGTGCGCCTGGTAGTCAACAAGTGGAAGTTAATTATCAGGATGAGAAAGGTGATCAGAAAGAAATTTTTGATAAATTAATCGTTGCGGTTGGTAGAAGACCTAACACGGATCATATTTCAGATGAAGAATCCGGTTTGCTTCTGGACGAAAGGTGTTTTATTCATGTAAATGATAAATGTGAAACATCCCAGCCCGGCGTTTATGCCATTGGTGATGTGGTGCGTGGCCCTATGTTGGCACATAAAGGTTCTGAAGAAGGCATGATGGTGGCAGAACTAATTGCCGGTAAATATGCCGAGATTAATTATGAACTGATTCCATCAGTCATTTATACTCACCCCGAATTGGCCTGGGTAGGTAAAACTGAACAGCAGCTGAAGGCATCGGGTGAAAATTATAAGGTAGGTACTTTTCCATTTTTGGCTAGTGGGCGAGCTAAGGCACAGGGCGATACCAGTGGCATGGTTAAGGTGCTGTCTAATGCGCAAACAGATAGGGTATTAGGTGTGCATATTTGCGCTGCAAATGCATCAGAGTTGATTGCGCAAGCCGTGATTGCCATGGAGTTGGGTGCAAGCACGGAAGATTTAGCATTAACGGTATTTGCTCACCCTTCATTGTCTGAGGCCTTGCACGAAGCTGCACTTGCTGTCGATAATCGCGCTATTCATATTGCGAAAAAACGCCGTTAAACATTTAATCACTCTTGCAGAAATAATTTATTAGCCAACTTAAGTTGGTCGCTTATTGAAAATAAAAGGTAAAATCTTCCATGAATTTACATGAATATCAATCTAAAAATTTATTTAAACAATATGGTATGCCGGTGCCGGAACATCGTGTTGTTAATTCATCCCGCGATGTTGCTGCTGCATTAGATGCATTGGAAGGAAGCCGTTGGGCGGTGAAGGCTCAGGTGCATGCGGGCGGTCGTGGTAAAGCGGGTGGTGTTAAAATTTTTGATAAGCGTGAACAAGTAGTGCACTTTGTTGGCGAAATGCTGGGTAGCCATCTGGTTACTGTTCAAACTGATGAAAAAGGCCAGCCAGTTAACCATGTGTTAATTGAAGAAACCTGTAATATTGATCGCGAATTGTATTTAGGTGCGGTGATTGATCGTACTACTCGCAGAGTTGTCATTATGGCATCGACAGAAGGCGGCGTAGAAATTGAAAAAGTAGCAGAAGAGTCGCCGGATAAAATTTTGCGCACCACGCTTGATCCCATGTTAGGGCTAATGCCTTATCAGTGTCGTAAGCTGGCATTTGGTTTGGGCCTGGAAGGTGTGCAAATAAAACAATTTACAAAATTATTAAGCGGCCTTGCCAAATTGTTTATTGAAAAAGATTTAGGCCTGGTGGAAATCAATCCATTGGTCGTTACTAAGGAAGGTAATCTTTTATGCCTGGATGGAAAAATTAATGTTGATGATAATGCGTTATATCGGCAAATGGAATTGATGGAAATGCGTGATGCCACGCAAGAAGATGAGAGAGAAAATCGCGCAAAGGAATGGGACTTAAATTATATTGCCCTGGATGGCAGCATCGGCTGCATGGTGAATGGTGCCGGTTTGGCGATGGCGACAATGGACTTAATTAAGCTGCATGGTGGTGATCCTGCAAACTTTTTAGATGTTGGCGGTGGTGCAACTAAAGAACGTGTTGCGGAAGCATTCAAAATTATTCTATCGGATAACAATGTTAAAACAGTTCTGGTTAATATTTTTGGCGGTATCGTGCGTTGTGATTTAATTGCAGAAGGTGTGATTGGAGCCATTCAGGAAGTGGGTGTGACGGTGCCAATAGTGGTGCGCCTGGAAGGTAATAATGCAGAGCTGGGTTCGCAGCTACTGGAAAAAAGCGCTTTAAATATTATTGCTGCAAAAGGCTTAACCGACGCAGCACAGAAAGCCGTAGCCGCTGCGCAAGGGGCGAGATAATGAGCGTATTAATTAACAGTGAAACAAAAGTTATTTGCCAGGGATTTACGGGTAGGCAGGGGACTTTTCATTCCGAACAGGCGATTGCTTATGGTACGCAAATGGTCGGTGGTGTAACGCCAGGCAAGGGTGGCCAAACACATTTAGAGCTACCTGTTTTCAATACGGTTCGCGATGCGGTTAATCATACGGCCGCTACGGCATCGGTTATTTACGTGCCTGCTCCCTTCTGCAAAGACTCTATTCTTGAAGCGGTAGATGCGGGGATTGAGTTAATCGTGTGCATTACAGAAGGTATTCCAACGCTTGATATGCTAGAAGTTAAAATAGCGGTTGAGCATGCGGGTGTTAGATTAATCGGGCCTAATTGTCCGGGTATAATCACGCCGGGTGAATGCAAAATTGGCATTATGCCGGGTGAAATTCACATGCCGGGTAAAGTGGGTATTGTGTCTCGATCTGGCACCTTAACCTACGAAGCGGTTAAGCAAACCAGTGACTTAGGTTTTGGCCAAACGACCTGTATAGGCATTGGTGGCGATCCAATTCCAGGGATGAATTTTATAGATTGTTTACAGTTGTTTGAAGAAGACCCTGAAACAGAGGCCATATTAATGGTGGGTGAAATAGGTGGTGCAGCTGAAGAAGAAGCGGCTGAATATATTCAAACCAATGTATCCAAGCCGGTTGCCGGGTTTATTGCGGGTGGTACTGCGCCTAAAGGCAAGCGCATGGGGCATGCTGGGGCTATTATTTCCGGTGGAAAAGGCACTGCAGAGGAAAAATTCAAGGCCCTGGAGGCAGCAGGTGTAACAACGACACGCTCTCCAGCGGATCTTGGAAAAGCGTTAGCAGAAGCGACTGGTTGGAAGTAATACCTTATGGGCTTTCTCTTACTGGTTATTCTTCCGAGTGGCGAGGGCCGATATTAATGCCTAAAGAAACTCGGCTTTCATGGCTTAAATTTTCCGTTACTTCATGCGGCATATTAGGCGGAAAGAAGGCGAGCAGTCCTTCTTGGGGTGTTAATTTTGTAAATGCGGGCTCTTTGCCTATAACCAGCTTGCCTGAGTTGTCTGGTACCTTGATATAGTAAACGGCTGACAAAAGTTCATCGTCATCATCATGCTTATGTAATGTGGTTTTATCGCCGGGATTCATTACATTAAACCAAAGCCCAGCTTTTAGTTCGTCAGGTGATCGTTTTAATATCTCCGCCGCAATCTCAACGACCGAATCCAAAATATCATTGATTTGTGGTATCTGCTTACTGCTTATATAAATATTTTCATAACGGCCAAAAAAAAGATGTGTCTTGCGTGTGTTTTTGTCATCAATATGACGTTTTAGGCCGTCTAGCAATTGCTGGTTAAGCGTCTGAAAATGGCTCAAATGAGTGGTATGCAGTGAAAAGTGCTGGAGTCGGTTCATAAGTTTTAAATAGTCTTAGAGTTACTCTTATTTTTCACGTAATAAACCATAATATCAACTTTCTCATTGTGATATTCACATGTTTCAATTCGCTTCCAGCCACGCTTCTGGTAAAAGCCTGCTTGATCAGGGGTGAATAAATAGAGGTTTTCCACCCCCAGGTGACGGGCATTATCAATACAGCATTCTATTAACTGCGTAGCAATTCCCTGGCGGCGATAGGTGGCGCTTACAAAGACACTGGCGAGCCATGGGTGTAAATGTGGATGGGTTTCCATATCGGACTCGACCAGGCTAGCAGAGCCTGCGGGCTGGTTATTAACTAAAGCCAGTACACACGATGGAATGGCTGCTGTATCAGTGTACTGTGAGTATTGCTTAATACGCAATGGCGTACTCAGATGGGGGCTAATGTGCTGCCATTCCTTCTGGTGCCACTGAGCAATAAGGGGAATGTGCTGGGGGTGGTTTACGAGATAGTCAAATATAAGTTTGGGCATGTTAAGGCCTTAAGCAATAGCGGTTAAAAACGTCTATTCTCATTGATGTAATAGTTACATTTTTGAGTAAAAATCATAATTATAAAGCTAAAAACAGCGGCAGTAAGTGGAGTTTAAGACATGAGTGCAAGTAGTCGAATATTAATTGTTGATGATACCCCCTCAATACATGAAGACTTTCGTAAAATACTGACTCTGCCAGATGAAATGGGGGAGGACCTGAATCAGATGGCAGATAGTCTATTTGGCAGTACAGGGCAGGATGCAGTCTATAAAACCACTAGCTATGAGCTGAACTCGGCATTTCAAGGTGAAGAAGCGCTGGAAATGATTGAAAGTGCCGAAGCCGAAGGCAGGGGTTATTCTCTCGTTTTTATGGATGTTCGGATGCCACCTGGCTTAGATGGCATAAAAACGATCTCCAGAATTTGGGAGCGTTATCCTTCGATGGAAATAGTTATTTGTACCGCATATTCTGACTATTCATGGGGTGATATTGTCGATATTCTGGGGCCGTCTGATCATCTACTGGTATTAAAAAAACCATTTGATGCGGATGAGGCTCAGCAGATGGCACTAGCGATGACTCGGCGCGCAAAAACATCGCTTACACAACGTAAACATATCTCAAATTTAGAGGTTAATCTTGAAGATTGTCATGCGGATGTGAGTGATCTTAAAAAACAATTGAATAATAAAAAATAGGGACGATAGACTTATCTGGCCTTAAGCATAGGCATAGAGACGTAAATTTAGAATTTATGCGGAAAGCATGCCTTACCCAAGTATTAGTCTTAGTTTTTGCTTTGACTGCTTTATTCTCTAATGCAGTTTCTGCGGATGCCAATCGCGAGTATCAGCTTAAGGCTGCGTACTTACTCAATTTCGCCCGATTTATTTATTGGCCTAAGGCGTTATTTTCATCTGAAATAGATGTATTTAGAATATGTGTCTATGGTGAAAGTCCATTTGGAGAAAATCTAAATTATTTGTTAAGTAAAAAGGTTCAAGGAAGATCGATAAAAATAAATCAGATAGAAAATCTAAATAACGTAGCAGCGTGTCATATTTTATTTGTATGTGAATCTAATAAAGATGATTTTTATAAAATTTCTTCATATCTTCCTCAACATGTATTAACTGTAAGTGATGTAAAGGGGTTTAGCTCGCAGGGGGGAATGATTGAATTCATCAGATTTGATAATAAAATAAAATTTGAAATCAATGTTGCCCAAAGTACAAAATCCGGAATCAAATATAGATCGCAACTACTTGAAGTGGCGGAGCAGCTGAGATAATGGAACTAATTCAGTTTTCAAGTATTAAAAACAAACTATTAATGGTGTATGTCACTATTACCGCAATAGTTTTGGCGTCTGCTTTTATTATTTCAGTAAGTTTTGGAGCGGCAAGCTCAAAAACTAATATCATATCCGGCTTGAATGTTGTCGGTGAAATTATCGCTGATCGTGGAACTGCATCATTGGCTTTTTCGGATGTTGAATCAGCTAACAGTAACTTGCGTGCGCTCCGTTCACATGATTCTATCGTATATGCATGCATTAGATCGGTAGAAAATGAAATTTTTGCAGAATATAGTGCGGATATTGAAGCGGTTTTCAAATGTGACGAATATAGTGAAAATAAAAGCGTTAATATTGGAAATGATTATATCGATATATATAAGCCTATGCTATTAGAAGGCCAGCATATAGGTTCGGTTCAAATAAAGGCATCGCTTATCAAGTTTGGTGGGCAAACGATTAAAAGTATAAAATTATCATTGGGTATATTTATTGGTTTGATGATGGTGGCCGCATTTGTGTCAGGTCGCGTAATGAATAAGATAACAGAACCAATTACACGTCTTAAAGATGTAGCGCAAAGGGTAACAGATAGTAAGGATTATAGTCTGCGAATGAAAAAAACGTCATCTGACGAGGTGGGAGTTTTAGTTGAGTCATTTAATAATATGCTCGATCAGATTTTAGAAAGAGATAGAGCTTTAAGCGAAGAAAAAGACAAGGCTGAACTATCTGCCTTATCAGCTAAGAGGTATGCAAAGGAAACTGAAAATATAAATATTGATCTTGAAAATGAAATAAGAGAAAGAGCGAAAATAGAGGAAGAACTTCAGGACTTAAATGAAACACTAGAAGAAAAAGTGCAGGAAAGAACGATAGAGTTAGAAAAATTAAATGAAAAAATAGGTGATGTAGCAAGAAGCGCGGGTATGGCTGAGGTTGCTAGTGGTGTTTTGCATAATGTCGGCAATGTATTAAATAGCGTAAATGTATCTGTGTCTGTAATCCGCGAACAAATAAGAAAAACAAAAGCTGAAAATCTATCACGTCTAGTTGAAATGCTGGATAGTAATAAAAAAAATATAGCCGATTTTATTGAAAAAGATAATAAAGGAAAGCAAATACCTAAGTTTTTGTCACTGCTTTCAGATCAGCTAAAAGAAGAAAAAATTACTTTGTATAGTGAGCTGGATCAACTGGCAAATAATATAGATCATATAAAAAATGTGATAAGTATGCAGCAATCATACGCGGGAAGTTATGGAGTTAGGGAGAAGGTAAAGGTGTCTGAGCTGGTTGAGGATGCATTGAAAATAAACTTACAAGGTATGAGTCAGCACGGTATTAAAGTGATAAGAAAATATGAAGATATCCCTATGCTGTATGTCGACAAGCATAAAGCATTGCAAGTTATTATAAATTTAATAAGTAATGCAAAATATGCATTAATAGATAGTGGGAAAGGAAATAAGACTATCAGTGTGCTTGTTGAAAGTGTTGAAAATAATGTAAGTATTAATGTGATAGATAATGGTATTGGTATAGCGTCTGAAGATATAGCGCATTTGTTTGAATATGGATTTAAAAAACGCAGAGGTGGTCATGGCTATGGCCTGCATCACAGTGCATTAGTCGCAAATGAGCTCGGAGGTAGGATATCAGTGCATAGTGATGGTTTAGGTGAAGGCGCTAGTTTTTCTATAATAATACCTGTTGATGAACAGGCTGGCATATGAGTGGCTCAATGAACGAGTTTGAAAATAGAAGGGTACTCATCATTGATGACGATACGAGAATTCATGAGGATTTTAGAAAAATTCTTGGGGATAAAGGGGGCTTGTCAGAATACGATGAAATTGAAGCAAAATTATTTTCTGATGATAGCTTAAGTTCGCCAGGAATTATTTACGAATTAGATTCTGCATATCAGGGAGAAGAAGGTTTTGGGAAAGTTGTGCAGGCAAAAAAAGAAGGGCGACCATACGCTATGGCGTTTGTTGATATGCGCATGCCGCCAGGATGGGATGGTTTAGAAACAATTAAGCACATATGGTCAGTTGATACACAAATTCAATTGGTTATATGTACTGCGTATTCAGATTATTCATGGAATGAAGTTTTATATCATTTGGGTGCATCTGATCGATTAATTATTTTAAAAAAACCATTTGATATGGTTGAGGTTCAACAAATTTCAACGGCGCTTACAACTAAATGGAGTTTGAGCTGTGAAAGTGCTGCGCGATTAATACAGGCACAGGAATCAGAGGACAAATATCGTTCAGTCGTTAATAGTGTTGGTGACGCAATTATGACCCTTGGGAAAGAAGGCACTATTATGTTTGCTAATCAAAACTCCTGGCATATGATTGGTCGTGATGTAGGGGATAATTATTACCTGGGGATTAAGGATGAATACAGGGATAGTGTTGTTAAATATGTTGCAGAGGTTTTTGAAACAGGTGAGCAAAAGAATGTTGAATATGCAACGCTAAGTGATGATAGTAATACTACCTGGTCTGAAGGTCGAATATCTCCACTATATAAAAATGGCAAAATTATAGCGGTAACATTAATTGCGAGTGATATTTCTGCACGCAAAGCGCTTGAGTGGCAGCTGCAGCATGATGAGTTGACTGGCCTGGCAAACAGGGCATTTTTTGTTTCTCGTGTAGAATTATGTTTAGAGAAAAAGAAAACAGGTCAGTTATTTGCTCTTCTGTTTATTGACCTTGATCATTTTAATTTAATAAATGATTGTTTTGGTCATGGCGTGGGTGACAAGTTGCTTATAAAGCTTTCCACCTTGTTAAGTAAAGAAGTTGAAGACCATGAAATACTGGCAAGATTAGGCGGAGATGAGTTCGCTATCCTAAAATGCATGAATAACGAAAATGCCGATATAGAAAAATATATAGAGTCTATTAATGAACTGCTAAAACAACCATTAACGATAGATGAATTTGACGTTTATCCCTCAGCAAGCATAGGTGTCGTTATTGTTGATGATAAGGCGCCTGAAGCCAGTAGTCTGTTACGCAACGCAGATGCTGCTTTATATCATGCAAAATCAAAAGGTCGAAACAGGCATGAATATTTCGATCAAAAAATGCGCGACAAGATTGTAAACAGGGTTAGCTTAGGCAATGAGCTTAGGCATGCTATAGAGGGAGATCAATTCGAGGTGTATTACCAGCCTTTAATCAGTTTAACTGAAAATAAGGTAATTGGCTTTGAGGCTTTGGTTCGCTGGATGCATCCCGTTAAGGGAATGATCGCCCCAGATAACTTTATTCCTGTTGCAGAAGAGACCGGCCTTATTTTTGCAATTACCCGTACGGTGTTAGAGAAAGTTTGTCGTTGCTTGAAGGCGTGGGAAGATGCGGGATTAGATGATGTAAAAGTGGCTGTAAATTGTTCTGCCAGAGAATTTAATGAGCAAAATTTAAAGGGGATTATTACGGAAATTATTGATGATACAGGGGCCAGATTAGACAGTTTGGAGCTAGAACTGACCGAAGGCAGTATTATGGATGATGTGGAAAGCTCTATAGTAAATATGCGTAGTTTGTCCGAAATGGGCTTAAAGATTTCAATTGATGACTTTGGCACAGGCTACTCTTCATTTGGTTATCTTAAACAGTTTGCTATAGACAAGATAAAGATTGACAGGACGTTCATTAAAGATACGCCGCAGGATGAGGATGATGCCGCAATTGTAGAGGCGATTATAGCGATGGCGAAGCGTTTAAAGCTTAAAGTGGTGGGTGAAGGCGTTGAAACGGCGGAACAACTTGCTTTTTTACGGCATGCTGGTTGTGATGTGGTGCAGGGGTATTTGCTAGGCAAGCCTATGCCTGGTGATGAGGTGACTCAAAGGCTTAAGGACAATGATTGGCCGAATGCCGAATTATTAAAGGAAGATTAGTTTTATAGAGGTTTTTAGAATAATCCCAAGCGTGTAAAATAGCCTTCTGTATTTACTGGCTGGCATAATGAGCAAAACACGAATTTCTCACCCCTCAAAGCAAAATAAACAGGATCAGCTGTACTCTCAGCCTAGAGAGGCGATTGCGAACTTTGTCTTCGATCAATCTGTTGTTGACGTGTTTGATGATATGATCGGGCGATCCGTGCCCGGATATAGCACCCTTTTATCCATGTTCCCGGTTGTAGCGCGTTATTTTGTGCAACCGCATACCCGTTGTTATGATCTGGGTTGCTCTTTAGGGGCCTCAACGCTAGCCATGGTGCAAGGTATTGATAAGCCTGATGTCTCTGTTTTGGCTGTGGATAATTCACCAGCGATGCTGGAAAAATGTAAGGCTTTAATTGTTCAACATGCGAGTAATGTCCATGTTGAGGTGCGTGAATCTGATGTCTGTGAATTATCTATGGATAATGCATCAATGGTAGTAATGAATTTCACCCTGCAATTTATAGAAGAGCCGTTGCGCCAGGAGCTGATTAAAAAAATATTTACGGGAATGAATAAGGAGGGTGTGTTTGTTCTGTCTGAAAAAATAAAGTTCGCTGACGCGATCGAACAAGACAGGCAAACATCCTTACATCATGCTTTTAAAAAGGCAAATGGCTATAGTGATCTGGAAGTAAGTCAGAAACGCAGTGCGTTGGAGAATGTTTTAGTAGCAGAAACAGTAGAACAACATATTGCGCGTTTAAAAGCGGCTGGATTTTCTGAAGTCTTTGTTTGGTTTCAGTGTTTTAATTTTGTATCTATTATGGCGATTAAATAATGCATGAAAATCGTCTGTATGAACTAATGAAAAACACCCCTCTGGAACCATGGCTTTGCGTTCTTGACGAACAAATACAAAATGGCTTAACGGTAGAGGCCTATGGGAAATTACCAGAATGGCGTGAAGCCCTGGCGCAGTTACCGATTATAAAGGCACAGAATATATCGCTCGATAAGGCGGCTGTTACGGCAGAGTCTTCAGCACTGCTAACATCGGGTGAGAAAGCTCAACTAAAAGAAGCGCTCAAGCAATTAATGCCCTGGCGTAAAGGGCCCTACCATTTACATGGGGTTGATATCGATACGGAATGGCGTTCTGACTTCAAATGGGAACGACTGAAGTCAGCCATTAAACCATTGCAAGGTCGGACTGTTTTAGATGTCGGCTGCGGCAATGGTTACCATAGTTGGCGTATGCTCGGCATGGGTGCAGAACTGGTTATTGGCATTGACCCTTCGCCGTTATTCGTTATGCAGTTTCAGGCGGTAAAGCATTTCTTAGGCGACAAAAATGTTTTTGTATTACCGATAGGCATACAGGATGTGCCTGAAAATTTGCAGGCATTCGATAGCGTGTTCTCAATGGGCGTTTTATATCATCGGCGCTCTGCGATTGATCACCTTTATCAATTACGCAGTTGTTTAAAGCCGGGCGGGGAGCTTGTTTTGGAAACTCTGGTTATTAAAGGTGATGAAAACCAGGTGCTAGTGCCTGAGGATAGATATGCACAAATGCGTAATGTCTGGTTTATCCCCAGCAGCAAAGCAATGATGATTTGGTTGGCACGTTGTGGGTTTAAAAATATAAAATTAGTGGATGAGTCATATACCGGTTTAGATGAGCAGCGCGCTACGCAGTGGATGCAGTATCATTCTTTAAAAGATTACCTTGATCCAAACGACGATACAAAAACGCTTGAAGGCTATCCAGCGCCGTTACGAGCAATATTTACAGCTGACGCGCCATAATGGATTTTAAAAAGCTAGTCTTGCAATATAAATCCAGTTTGCTTTTTCGAATATTGTCTCAAGCATTATTGCTGATTACTGTTTATATTGGTATTCAGCTGTGGCAATCATTGGGCGCAATAAAAGGTCAGGCTCCTATTATTATTGATCAAACACTTGACGGTGATGAAATTGATTTAAGGCGTTATCAAGAAAAACCCGTTGTGGTTTATTTTTGGGCGGAATGGTGTCCTATCTGTAAGTTTCAAACCCCGGCGATTAACGATCTTGCAAAAGATTACCCAATATTAAGTATCGCGACATTTGCAGAAAATAAGCAAGCTGTCGAGAAGTATTTAAATGATAAAAACATCGATATGCCAGTGGTGTTTGATGAAGGCAATGAATGGGCCAGGTTATATAATGTAACGGCGGTGCCGACTAGCTTTATTATTGATGCAAAGGGTAATGTCCGATTTGTCGAAAAAGGTTATACATCATCCATTGGTTTAAGATTGAGATTGTGGTGGGTAGATTAGTCAAAAAGTTGGTATAGTGCTAACTATTGCTTTTGCGTTACTTGAAATAAACTTGATCAGAGGTGCCCTGGTATTGCATATTTATGTGAAAACAGGACTATAAACAGGTATGGTTTTAGCTTAATTTCTTTATTTTTTATAGGCTTTATATTTAAATGGTCAATGCTCTAATCCAAGAATCAGACGTTCATAGTCTCCCCGCTCTTTTCCGCGCACGCTTAATTAAAACCCCTAATGCAATGGCTTATCGGCAGTACGATGTTGCGAGTCAAAAATGGACACAATCGAGTTGGCACGAAATGTCTAATGAGATTGCGCGGTGGCAGGGTGCATTTCAAAAAGATGGGCTGCAAGCGGGTGATAAAGTTGCGATTATGGTTAAGAACAGTCGCGAGTGGGTGGTGTTTGATCAGGCCGCATTGGGGCTTGGTTTAGTCACAGTTCCCCTGTATGTCGATGACCGGCCAGATAATGTGGCTTATATTATTAATCATGCCGACGTTAAATTATTGTTTGTACAAGACAAGCTTCAGTGGAAGCGATTACTTGAAGCCGAGGTAAACTTAGGTGAGCTACAGCGCATTATTAGTATTAAACGTATATCGGAAGATGATGAGCCAGATGACCCTAAGCTGGAGTCTTTATCTGATTGGCTGTTTGGTATGTCTGGTGAGTTACAAACTAAGGAAAGTGCACTCGACGAATTAGCTTCAATTGTGTATACATCAGGAACTACGGGTCGATCTAAGGGTGTGATGTTGTCGCACCGCAACATACTTTCTAATGCGTTTGCCGCGGCATCGTGCACGCAATGGCAAGGTGGAGAACGATTTCTTTCGTTTTTACCCTTGTCGCATATGCTGGAAAGAACAGCGGGATATTACATGCCGATTATCTTAGGTGCTGAAGTTATTTATGCACGTTCGATAGCCCTGCTTGGCGAAGACCTTCAAATAGTGAAGCCAACAACCTTAATTTCAGTACCGCGAATATATGAACGTGTATATGGGAAAATACAGGACGGCCTAAAGTCTAAATCATCAGTTGCCAAATTTTTGTTTAATGCAGCGGTTAATGTTGGTTGGAAAAAATTCCTGGTTGAACAGAAACGAGCCAGTTGGCATCCCATGCTTGTTTTTTGGCCAATGTTAAATAAGTTAGTGGCATCAAAAATATTAGAAAAATTAGGCGGTGAATTACGTTTAGCTGTATGTGGTGGTGCCGCTTTGTCTGAGCAAGTTGCCAAATTATTTATTGGGCTAGGTCTGCCGTTGGTGCAAGGGTATGGTTTAACCGAGTCGAGTCCAGTGACTAATGTAAACCGAATTGAAGACAATATTCCATCTAGTATTGGAACGGCTTTACCGGGAATAGAAATTCGTATTGGTGAAAATGATGAGCTGCAATGTAAAAGCCCGTGTTCAATGATGGGTTACTGGAAAAATGAGCAGGCGACGAAAGAGGCTTTTACTGAAGATGGCTGGTTAAAAACCGGCGATAAAGCGCGTATTGATAAAGATGGGCACGCATACATAACCGGCCGTTTAAAAGATATTATGGTATTGGCAAATGGTGAAAAAGTGTCACCGAGTGATATGGAGTTGGCGATAGCCTTAGACCCTCTTTTTGAACAGCTGATGTTAATTGGCGAAGCGCGCCCCTTCCTTTCTGCAATAGTGGTGTTAGATGCGGATGCCTGGGCTGACTTAGCTGTAAGTTTACATATACACCCTGAATCTCCCGATGCTTTATCTCAGCGTAATGTAGAAAAGGCCGTGCTAAATCGAATATCAGCAAGGCTCAAGGATTTTCCTGGCTATGTAAAAATAAGGCGAGTACATATGATGCTGCAGCCATGGACAGTAGATGATGGTCTGTTAACCCCCACGTTAAAAATAAAACGCCCAAAAATCCTCGAACGTTTTCAAGTTGAAATTGATGCGTTATATGAAAATCATTAAAAAAGAATGGATTCAAACTTATGTTTAACCATCAGTTACCAGAAAATAAAATTCCTGTTATTCGTCTACCTGCAATGCCATCGGATTTAAATGAGGGTGGCACGGTATTTGGTGGCTGGATTATGTCTCAGGTTGATATAGCGGGTAGCATACCAGCCGCTGAACGAGCAAAAGGGCCGGTGGTTACTCGCGCGGTAGATTCTTTTGAATTTAAAAAGCCGGTATTTTCAGGCGATTTAATCAGTTGTTATGCAGACGTGGTTTCGGTGGGTAGAACGTCGATTACAGTGCATGTAGAAGTCTATGCACAACATATGGAAAAAGGCGTGGTTTCAACCATGCCAGTAACGGAGGCAAGCCTGGTTTATGTGGCTGTCGACGATCAGGGTAGGCCAAGGGCTATTCCGGATGGCAATATATGAATCACATAAGCGATAAAATATTAAATCGCGAATAGAAAGAAAGTACTTTTTTAAAAAAAGAAAAGATCAGGAGTTAAAATATGAAAATAAATAGTATGGTACGAGTTGCAGTAGTAGCTTCATTAATGAGTGGAATACACAGTGCGCAAGTCTCGGCCGCTGGTTTTGCGCTTATTGAAAATAGCGCCAGTGGAATGGGGAATGCATTTGCAGGCGGTTCTGCTATTGCAGATGATGCCTCTACCGTTTGGTTTAATCCGGCAGGTATGACCAGGTTAAAAGGTGATCGAATTTCAGTGGCAGGCCATATTATTTCGACTTCGGCTGATTTTACTGATCAAGGCTCCACATTAGCACTTGGCGGTTCAATTCCAGGTACTGAGGATGATGGTGGGATTACTTCATTTGTGCCTAATTTCTATTATGTAACAGAGCTTGGCGGTGATGCCTGGTTTGGTCTCGGAATAACAGTACCTTTTGGATTATCAACGGAATATGACGAAGGTTGGGTTGGCCGTTACGGTGCAACAACATCTGAAGTATCAACGGTTAACTTTAACCCAAGTTTTGCATTTAAACACAGTGATGATTTATCAATCGGTCTCGGGCTGAATTTACAGTATATAGAGGCAACATTAGAAAGCCATATTGATTCAGTAATGACATGCCTGGGTATATCTGCTGCATCTTGTGCTGGTCTTGGTTTAACGACGCCAGGAAATCTTGCTCAGGATAGTACGCAATCTCTAGAAGGAAATGACTGGAACTTGGGTTGGAACATAGGTTTGCTGTATGACTTAGACGATAAGTCTCGCGTAGGGCTTGCCTACCGATCATCAATTGATGCTAATTTAAGTGGTGATGTTGATTTTAATATTGATCCAGCGTTACAAACATTGGTTAATGGCTTGCCTTCACCGGCAAATGCTCTATTTTCTAATACGGGTATAAATGCAGGCATTGAGTTACCTGCGCAGTTATCAGTGAGCTATTTCCGTGATGTAACATCAGACTTTGCTATCATGGCGGATATTACCTGGACCGAGTGGAGCAACTTTAATGCTTTAGTGGTGAAGTTTGATAATATTGTACAGTCAGCGTCAATAACACCTGAAAACTGGGAGGACTCATATCGTTTCGCGATTGGTGCTAACTATAAAACGAGTGACTCTTTAGTTTTACGAGCGGGCTTAGCGCGTGACCAAACACCAATTCCTTCGCCTGAAGATCGTACTGCACGTATTCCTGGTGATGATCGTACCTGGTTGAGTCTCGGTTTTGGTTATAACGTTGATGCAGAAACGTCCATTGATGTGGGGTTCAGCCACTTGTTTGTGAGTGATACGGAAATAAATAATGTTGATGCATTTGGTCACACGTTAACCGGTAAATATGACGCGGATGTTAATATCCTAAGTGTTCAAGGTAACTTTAAGTTTTAATAAAACTAAACTCATATAGTTAACAATAAAAAAGGAGCTACGGCTCCTTTTTTATTGTTAACGAATTTTCCACAAGGGTTCATTATTTAAATTTATTATTTTGTATTTAATCAATAGTTCTTTAGCGTCTTCTGCATCGTCTTCAAACCATGCCTTACTCGAGCCAAGGCGAAAGGTATAACCCCATTCATCCATGTCACTAAGCATGCGCGCTTGGCCAAATGAGTCTATATATTCACTGAGCAAAATAGATAAATAGCAAACAGCATTTTCTTCATCGTAGTCACCGCCCGCATTTGTGTGTAGATTTTTTCTTCTATCGGGGTGCATGCAGATATAGTGACATGATTCATGTAAAGCAGAGTGTACGGGTGTGTCACCACGAACATATAGATTATTGTTAATAATGCCTGCCTCAGGATCACCAAACCAGCTACCGGGAATTTTTTCTGAATCTTTAATGAGATGAACTTGAATAGAAAACTTGCCGAGGAGTAAGCATAGCTCGGCAAGTTCGATTTCACTGCAGCATAAAACACTCATATGAAACTATAAATTAGATAACTGCTTTATCATTGCTTGTAAGGCAATCGCGCGGTGGCTAATTTTGTTTTTTTCCTCGAGGTTTAATTCCGCTGCACTACAATTTTTATCTTCTAGCCAAAATAATGGATCATATCCAAATCCACCATTGCCTCGCGGCGCAGTTAAAATTCGGCCTTCGAGCGAGCCTTGCGTAATAATGGGCGTGGGGTCATCAGCGGACTTCATATAAACCATCACGCATTGATAGCGTGCAGTGCGTTCGCTTTCTGCTACGCCATCAAGTTCTGCTAATAATTTAATGTTATTTTTTTCATCCGTTGCACCTGCGCCAGAAAAACGTGCAGAATAAATTCCCGGTGCTTTGTTGATGGCATCCACTTCAATGCCCGAGTCATCTGCGATCGAAGGAAGGCCGGTGTGTAAACACGCATTACGGGCTTTTTTGATTGCATTTTCAACAAATGTTAAACCGTCTTCAACCGCTTCTGGAACATCGAATTCATTTTGTGAAATTACGTCAATACCATTGGCTTGCAGTAAGTTATTAATTTCTTTTACTTTGCCTGCGTTGCCGCTGGCTAAAACGAGTTTGCTCATGATTTAAGTGCATCCATTTGAATTTGCATTAGTTCGCTAATGCCTTTTTTGGCAAGGTCTAGCATGGCGTTTAATTCATCTTGGCGGAATGCATGGCCTTCAGCGGTGCCCTGTACTTCAATAAAGGCATCAGCATCATTCATCACAACATTCATATCTGTTTCAGCATTTGAATCTTCATCGTAATCAAGGTCAAGTACCGGCGTGCCATTATAAATACCCACAGAGACAGATGCTATATTTCCAAATAAAGGATTTTTCTTAATCATCTTGTTGTCTAGCATGGTTTGAACGGCATCAGCCAAGGCAACATATGCCCCGGTAATAGAGGCTGTGCGGGTACCACCATCAGCTTGAATGACATCGCAGTCTATAGAAATGCAGTTTTCACCCAGGGCTTCAAGATCAATCGCAGCACGCAGTGAACGGCCAATGAGGCGCTGTATCTCCATGGTGCGGCCACCCTGTTTGCCACCAGCCGCTTCACGGCGCATGCGATTGCCTGTGGAACGGGGGAGCATACCGTATTCTGCCGTTACCCAGCCCGAACCTTTTCCGCGTAGCCAGCCAGGTACCTTTTTCTCTACAGATGCCGTGCAAATAACTTTGGTGTTACCAAACTCTATAAGGACTGAACCTTCGGCGTGCATGGTGTAATTGCGGGTTATTTTAACGTCTCGCATTTGCTCTGGTGTACGCTTGCTCGGTCTCATGCTCACTCCTAAGATTTAAGTGGGTGAATTATACCGGTTTTAGCGTGGCGGAGTCATAATCTTACATAGGCATGCTACACTGCGAAAAAAGGATTAAATGGGTGATGTATGACAAATAGCATGACAGGGTTTTCTCGCTGTAGCAGCGAGCAATCGACAGGTTCGTTAGTCTGGGAATTACGTTCCGTTAATCACCGTTATCTGGATGTTGTTGTAAAGTTACCAGAAGATTTAAGGGGCTTAGAGACAGCTATAAGACAGCAGCTTGCGGAGCGTATAAAACGAGGAAAAGTAGAGTGTCATCTACGTTATAAGCCAGCTGAAAATCAGCCAGCTGAGTTATTAATTAATGAAGAATATGCAGCGGCTATATTAAGAGCCTGTCAAAAAATCAGTAAGCCATTACATCAGCCAAGTGCAATGAATGTGATTGAAGTACTTAAGTGGCCAGGCGTGGTTAGGGAGCCAGAAAATGATTTAACGCCAGTGATGTCGACGGCATTGAGTTTATTTGATCAAACCTTAAATGAATTATGTGAATCTAAAAAAAGTGAAGGACAGCGCTTACAGGAAATGCTTGAAGAGCGCTGCACAGCAATGAAAATTATTGTTTCAACCGAAAGAAAGCGTCGACCAGAGTTGCTCAATAAAACACGTGAAAAATTATTAAGTAGAATAAAAGAACTCAGTGTTGAGCATGATGAAAATCGATTCGAGCAGGAAATTGCCTACATCGCTCAAAAGATGGATGTGGATGAAGAGCTAGATCGTTTAGGCAGTCATTTTGTAGAGCTTGAAAAAATATTTAAACGTGAAGAGCCAATTGGTCGACGTTTAGATTTTATTATGCAAGAGCTTAATCGCGAAGCGAACACATTGGGTGCAAAGTCTACGGATATAGAAACTACTCAAGTATCAGTTGAGCTAAAGGTGCTAATAGAGCAAATGAGGGAGCAGGTGCAGAATATTGAATAGTAAATAAACTTACTAAACTGTTAAAAGATGCGAAGCCATCCTTGGCGAAGCATTTTTTAAAGTAAGCGTGAAAAGAAATTGTTTAGGACTTCTTAATTTCCAGTAA
>Ga0316206_1001269_pt1 | contig 23820 bp, 22 predicted proteins | sample 6monthpyrite_MG_FD_204942 | JGI IMG/M metagenome (GOLD analysis project Ga0316206, IMG submission 204942) | Microbial mat bacterial communities from mineral coupon in-situ incubated in ocean water Damariscotta River, Maine, United States -... | ecosystem: Environmental > Aquatic > Marine >... | reverse complement strand
CAATTCTTGGTGGTCTCAATCAGGGGACAGAGTGCCAAAAAACGGCGCTCTTTCCCCGCCGGAGATGTTCCTTAACAGGGCAACTGAGCATCGAGATTAGCAATAAAACGAACGTCCGCTTCCGGCTAGTTTGAGTCATTGCTTATTGTCTGAGTATATTAACCCTAATAGATTAATTTATCACTTTACGCGGCCTCTGATCTTTTTGACTCAGGACGTTTACCGTAACCGGACTTTTTAGTCTTATAACTATTACCGCCTTTCTTATATCGAACATTTGGTTTACGACGTCGACTATTCGATTTGCCAGCACTGTATTTTGGCTTTTCCTGTTGCGGTTCGAGTCCAGCAACTTCAAATAACTCATATTTTGTATCGAGAAATTTCTGTACCTGATAAAACAGCTGCCAGTCTTGTGGCCCGATTAACGAATATGCATTGCCACTGGAACCACCGCGACCGGTACGCCCAATTCGATGCACATAATCTTCGGCTTGCATCGGCATATCAAAATTAATCACATGTGATAGCGTGCGAATGTCTAGACCTCGGGCTGCAACATCGGTTGCCACCAATACTTTTAATCGTCGGCGTTGCATTTGCTCAATCACTCTGCGACGCATATTTTGACGCATATCTCCGTGCAGTGCTGCGCAAGCATAACCATCATCTTTAAGCTTTTCGGCCAGGCTGTCTGCACCTTTTTTTGTTGAAGTAAAAATGATCGCCTGCTCCAGCGATTCATCTGACAGTACATGGTCTAATAATTTACGCTTATGACTAAAGTCATCCGCCTGTAACATATGCTGGGTAATGGAATCGTGCTTCACTTTAACACCGGCAATTTGAATTCGCGTCGGCTCGTTTAATAAAGTACGAGCCACTTTTTCAACCTGCCCTTCCAGTGTTGCCGAAAACAATAAAGTCTGTCGACTGGCTGGCGCTTCTTTTGCTATGCGGGTTACTTCATCAACAAAACCCATGTCGAGCATTCTATCGGCTTCATCTAAAATCAACATTTGCACACGAGAGAAATCAATTCGGCCCGAGTTCATATGGTCTATTAAACGCCCCGGTGTCGCCACTAAAAAATCTAAGGGCTGACGCAGCATCTTAATCTGAGGCGGATAAGGCATCCCCCCAACAATCGTAGTTGAACGCATACGTAAATATTTGGTGAGGTTATAAATATTATCCGTGACCTGCTTAGCCAGTTCTCGTGTGGGCGTTAACACCAACACCCGTGGACCATGCCCTTGTGGCGCCTCAGTTTGCGATAAATTATGGAGTGCAGGCAATACAAATGCTGCAGTTTTGCCCGTGCCAGTGGGTGCAGATGCCATCACATCTCGGCCTTCGAGAATATGTGGAATGGCTTGTTGCTGAATCTCAGACGGTTCGCTAAAGCCTAACTCGCTTACGGATTTTAATAAATTTGGATGAAGTGCTAATTGTTCAAACGACAAGCTGAAAGCCCCTATAGTTTTTGAGTTGACAGATTTACGCGATCAACCGGGTCTGGCGGGGCTGGAGGCGTTTTGTAGCTGACGATTAATCGAATAACTGTCGCAGCATAGGGGCAGGATTTTAGGCTAATTTGTCGAAAAAAGATACAGTATATTATAATATATTTAAATAGTATTATTTAGATAAGTTGTTAATTAGTCTGGATTTTTACTGAATACACTGGATTAAATAATGGAAATTATTTGATGCAGCTGTGTATTCCACACCAAAATATGCAATTGAAAAGGTATTAGCTGCGAAGAATCACCCTCCCTGCGGTAGCGACAGTCTCTCCATCAAATAGCACAAACAATCCTGACGTATCACCTGCGTGTTCATGGTTAGCATTGCCGGCATCACCGATTTTTTCAGGATAATTTTATCAGACGTATATTCAAAAAAATCCCGGCCCACTTCGCGCTCATCATCATCAAATGCCTGCAAATAAGCACTGCTATCGGGCTCAACCCACGCGAGTTCCGTTCCGGTTTTCAGCTCACAAAAATTGTATGCTTCAATTTCAGGTAACAAATTGATGGTGGCGTCATCTTCAAATCCAAATGAATACCCCTCCGGAATTTTCACTCTTGCGACGGTGTGAAATAATTTTAAGTTTTTGTGCAGCGGTTTATTTAAGTCATCCATTGTTAACACCTTCTGCAAATACTGCATGGCATGATCGACACCACTTTTTTCCCCTGAGAGCCCGCATTCTAACGTTACCGAAGGACACAGCTCAGCAAATGCCGATGATTGAACGCCTTTTGGTGTGGTAAAATAAACCAGGGTTTCACTAAATAATCCTGCCAGAGAAATAAACTCTGTCTGCAATTTATTAAAGCACGCATAGTGCGGATTTTTCCCCGTATTATTATGAATATCGATGCTCGCCCAAACCTTTTTTTGGTGCATAATATCCGTTACCTGCTGCATTAAGTGCGCTTCAGCTAAATATGATTGATGCGTACCTGGCCAAATGCGATTGTAATCGACCTGTTGCTCCAGGCGACGCACACCTGCCTGCGCCGCTTTAATGTTTCCTACAAAAATGGAAATAGATCGCGGTAATTCAGATTGTTGATACTGCTTTAATAATTTTTGAATCGCATAAAGGCCGGTGATTTCATTGCCATGCAATAAAGTTGAAATAAATAATGGCTGATCGTTTTTACCGCGTAAATGAATCAGCGTTGGGCGCTCTAAAATTTCATGCAGGTCTTGCGCCCTGGCATTTAAAAAACCATCGGGTATGGCATCAAACTGTTGTAACATATTTTTCATCGACTTATCGCTGTGTTGCATAATCCCAGCAATGCACCGGCTCACCGGTTTGCTGATTGTGATAGTAGGTTTCGATCAGGTTTTGCATTGTTTTATCCGTGGTGCTTTTTGCAGCCATTTTATGACGTGCTACAAATTCTCGCTGCCAATGGCTACCGGTTTGATTATGCTCCGCACGTGATTGAATAATCGATAAATAATATTCAATATCCGCAGCATCCAGATGCAAGCTTTCTAGCCCCAATTGCGCGTGGTCAATCAGCTGATGTAAAATTAAATGCCGCATGTCACAACGTTCGCAACCCGGCCAGCTAATTTTATTTTGCAGCCCATGTTGAGCTGATGTATAAAAATTATCCCGCGCCTGTGAAAACTCAAGCAGCTCACTAGGCGGTGTATTTTGGGTTGCATAGTATTGCACCAGTCCAAAATAAAATGCCATATTTGCAATATTATCCACCACACTCGGTCCGCTGGGCATCACCCGATGCTCAATGCGAAGATGCGGCGTGCCATCATTATCAAAACCCACCAACGGTCGGTTCCAACGCCAGATGGTTCCATTATGTAGACTCAAATGCTGCATTTTGTCTTTATTAGCAGAGTAATAAATTGGCAGGAGCACGGGAAAATGCTGCAAGTTTTCAGTGAAACATTCCATTAACGACTGGCGCGCATAATCCGTTCCGAAACTCACCCTGTGAATAGGCCCCTGAGCGGCACCGTTATACCCACCAATATCCACTGCCTGTTCAAATAGCGCAATGCGGGTTTCTGACCAAAGATCTTTTCCAAACAGGTAGGGTGAATTAGCGCTGATCGCAACCATGGGGGCAGAAATTAACATTGAGGCATTATAGTAATGGTGTGCCAAATGAAACGGCGCCTGCAAATGAATTTGCAATGAAGTCGCCGCCGCTTCCAGCATCACATTATGATGAGTGCTTTTTAATGATTGACGTCCATTTATATCAAGTTGCAATGCTCTACCCTTGCGATGTTTGAGCACCTGTTCATTGAGCGCCTGGTAGCGCACCAGCCGTGAAACATTTTGCATGTTCAAATGCTCATGACGCAAGGAGGGTAAAATGCCAATGCTTAAAATTCGACTGCCAATACTCTCCGCAACCGTTTTGCAATATAACCAGTGCTGCTGAAAATCTTTTTCAAATCGGGAAAGAAAATTTGACTCAATAACCAGCGGATCGGTATTCAACTCGATATTAAACTGGGCGAGTTCTGCCGTATAAAGTGGATTGGCCGCCGCATTTAAAAAAACCTCATTTCGGGAGCTGGGAAGTGCTTGCTGATCAATTAGCCAGGCTTCCATTTCGTAACCAGCAACCGGCGCATGTTCAGAAAGCCTATCAGCCGCAATCCACTGTTCAAGCTGAGCTGTTTCCTGCTTTAAACACTGGTAAAAAGTTTCAAAATCCTGGTCTGTAAAATGACTAGTGGTTATTTCCTGACCCATAATGAGCTCACACCTACTGTTTAATTACCTTTACTACTAGTGTAGTCGAGCCCGGTAATCGAGACATACATAAATCGAAATCTGAGATAAACCCTTGAAATAAAAGCATTTATCTCTCTAAATTATACGGTTGCAGCCGCATCCTTGTGTAGAAGATTACAATACATTTGTATATGATTGATTTTAATAAGGTATTTTTTTTAAAACATGCTATTATCAAGACTAAATACACACTCTAATAGAAACATCGCCCGTATTCAGCTTGAATACAAATTGGGCCTGTGTGCAAAACTGAATTATTTGAGGAAGCAACGGATGAAATTTAAACAACCATTATTATCAATCATCACAACCTTTGCATTACTATTATCGGCAAATAGTCAGGCAGGACGCCAGGGCATTAATTTTTATTATGGACTTGGTTTGGGTCTTTCAAAAGTTAAAGCTGTAGACATGATGCCCACTGCTGATATTGTATTCGGGTTCGAAGAAGATGGCTGGGCACTGGAAGCCATTGCCTTTGGCAGCCTGGAAGCAGGCACCGATGACAGCTCTGTTGATACCTCGATAAGTGGTACTCATATCGGCATTGCCTACAGAACAATAGAAAAAGACAACAGCTGGTTCAAAATTAAGGTAAGCAGCACTAAACTGGATTTTAGTGATAGTGATGGATCGAAAGACTTCAAAACCGATGGCACTAGCTACACCATCGGTTATGGTATACGCATGCAACACGATGCACGTCTTGAGATAGATTATAGTTACTATAACGGCAAGGAGAAAAAAGACCCATCACAGAATAACGGACTGACACTAAAAGACCCAGTACACATGATAGACGCCCGATATTTCTGGGGTGGAGCACCTTACAATGGTAAATTTACTGACTGGAATGATAGCAACCTATTATACATGGGTGGGCTTATTGGCCTGCTAGAGTCTGATCTGGGTAATGATTACGATACTTCCCTTGCATATAGTTTAATTTTTGGTGTTGATTTAAGCAGGGTAACGATACAGGGACTTTCTATCGAATTATTACTTGGTGGCTCATTGACAGCAGATTCATCACTCACTGACCCCGCATTTAATGACGAATATACTTCGAGCTTGTTTGGTTTATATGGTGTTTACAGAACCCCGGGAAAACTCTATTTTAAAGCTAGCTTAGGTTATCTTAGCTTACGTATCGAGGATGACCTATATTTTGCTAATGGAGACTTCGATGAAACCATTAAATTTACTGAAAGCGGGTTATCATATGGTTTAGGTGCTGGTTATAAGCTATCCAATCCAGCACGTCTTGAGCTTGACATCAAAAGCGCCGCATTAGATGTGGAAGGGTTTGATTACGACCCTTACGTAGTAGGTTTATCTTTTTTATATAGTTTCTAATACATCCATACAGTAAAGCTCGTACTGAGCTTTACTGTTTACCTTTCTAATAAGTTTGTAACCTCATCCAGGCGCTCCTCTGTCCCAATATCCATCCAATGGCCCGAGTACAGTTCACCACTAATATTGTTTTCTGATATATGTTCTCTGATCATCGGCGCCAGTGGAAATTTTTTCTGGCCAAGACCATTAAAAAAATTTGCACAATAAACCCCTATTCCACTAAAGGTATATTTTTTAACGCCACCCTCAGTTAAACGATTTTCTAAAATCGAAAAATCGCCCTCGGGATGATGCTCTGGATTATTCACTAAAACTAAATGCGCCTTATCTTTTAAAGCAAAATTATACAAATTCTTAAATGGATAATCGGTCCAGACATCACCATTTATAACTAAAAAAGGCTCACTGCCAAGCAATGGTAATGCATTATAAATTCCACCACCGGTTTCTAGAGCCTGCCGACCTTCATCAGAATAAACAATGTTTAAATTATATTTTTCGCCTGCACCAATCGTATTGATGATTTTTTCACCTAGCCAGGCAACATTAATGACCACATCTTTAAACCCCGCCTCAGCAAGATTAAATAGATGATATTCAATCAACCGTTTAGAGCCTGCCATTAATAATGGTTTCGGCGTAGTGTCCGTTAGTGGGCGCATACGCTCACCCCGCCCGGCAGCTAATATCATCGCTTTCATTTAATGATTTCCAGCGTCTTTGAATCCGCTGTTATTTTTAATGACGATAACAATGCTGAAAAATCTGTCAACTCTTCATAACGCTGACAGACATCAACAACATAAGCCAGGGTCCGGGGAATATCATTGAGATACACCGCTTTAGCATCGCGATAGTTTAACCGTGCAAAAATACCAATGGCTTTTAGGTGGCGCTGCATTCCCATTAAATCGAGTTGTTTGATAAAAGTTTGTTGATCAATGTTCATCGGTGATAAGTTTAAAAATTGCTCAATCCAATGCAGCTGCATTTCTCTCGGCCAGGCAATATAACAATCCTTAATTAAGGATACCAGATCGTAAGTTGGTGGGCCATTTACCGCATCTTGAAAATCAATTACGCCGGGGCTGTGTTGTGGCGTCACCATCAAGTTTCGAGAATGATAATCACGATGCACAAAAACGGCAGACTGCTGCAATGCAGATTCACATAAAAATCTAAAGGTCCTTTGAATGATATCCGCTTGCGATTTGTCTAACTTAATATTGAGATGTCTGGCAATAAACCAGTCAACAAATAAGCTCATTTCAAACTGCAAAAGTTTTTCATCATAAGCGGGCATGTCCGTCTTTATGGTTTGCATTTTCACAATCGACTGAATCGCATCGAAATATAAATCATTAGCCCTGGAGTTGATAATGGAGTTGACACTGAAGTTGCCATTAGAACTGAAATTATTTAACTCATCTAAATATGCAGTCGAGCCTAAATCGCTTAATAGCATAAAGCCCCGCGGCTCATTAAAACTAAATATATGCGGCGCCTGCACATCAGCTGATTCAATTAATTTAGCGATACGAATAAATGACTGGCAGTCTTCTTTGTCCGGTGGTGCATCCATTATTACCCAGCGTTTTTCACCGCTGATCAGTCTGAAATAACGACGAAAGCTGGCATCCGCAGAGGCGACTTCAATTTCAAAATTTTCAATTTTTAACTCAGATCTTACCCAGTTTTTTATAGCCTCGAATCTGGCATCATATGACTGGCCGTCATCTACTTTGGCAATACCGGTCATAAATCTTCATCTCTTAATTTTTGCATATCATTGGCTTTAAGCTTTGTTATAATCTCTCAAATAGTATCAGCATTTAGCTCATAAGACATAATTATCATGACAAAAAATAGAGATAATAAAGATGATAAATAAATCAGTAATTATTATAGGCATGGGTGAAATGGCAGGTGTATTTGCTCGCGGCTTTTTACGCAGCGGCTATCCGGTCACGCCCGTCACGCGAAAAATGGACATTCATCAGGTCGCTACACAAATTCCTGAGCCTGAACTGGTGCTCATTGCGGTGGCTGAAGCCGATGTACAAAGTGTACTCAGCGACATCCCAGATGTTTGGAATGACTCGCTGGTATTACTGCAAAATGAGCTACTACCCGATGACTGGCAACAGCACCAACTAAACCCGACGGTCATCTCTGTCTGGTTTGAAAAGAAAAAAGGTCAGGATTATAAAGTCCTCATTCCATCACCGGCTTATGGAGAAAAAGCCGGTTTACTGGTAGACACTCTTGCATCAATTGATATAGCCGCTCGCGAACTTAAAAGTGCAGATGAATTGCTATTTGAGCTGGTGGTTAAAAATGTGTACATACTCACCACGAATATTGCTGGCCTGAAAGTTGCCGGCACAGTGGCTGAACTCTGGGAAAATAACCGTTCTCTGGCCAATGCCATCGCGGCTGAAATTATTCAACTACAAAGTCAATTATGTAAACACAGCTTTGATAATGAACAATTAATTAATGCTATGCTGGTTGCGTTTAAAGGCGACCCAAATCATAACTGCATGGGACGTAGCGCACCGGCACGATTGCAAAGAGCATTACAACTGGGAAAAAAATATCAACTGGAATTGCCGGTTTTGAATGAAATTAATGATTGGCTTAATTCAAAGAAAAATTAGAGTCAATGCGGACTGGCAATTGGCATATACAGATCTAAATCGGTTCAATACTCCCCCACTTTATTTAAAAGCGGGGAACACAGTTTAAATCGCTATATAAGAGATTAAATTTTAAAAAATTAAAGCCTGGCTTTATTAAATCGTCCAGCAGCGAACAATGAGATCATCCCACTAAAAAACAACCAGACTGCGCCTGGCAGAGGAACAGATGATACACTAAAAGCATTTTCTACTGAGTTATCAAATATACCATCTACATAAAAATTCGCTACAATCGAGTAATCACCCGCATCTAATATGCCAAGATCAACATCATAGGAAAATGGCACTAACACCTGAGGTACAAATCCATCGGGTGACGTAATGGTAAACCCTAATTCAAATAAATTACCTGTTGTATTAATGACTGAAGTACTGACAAGCGAGTAACCTGGTGTAGCAAATGAACCATTAACCTGTGCGGTGATAAAATCAGTCGTAGATTGAGGCTCAGGAAAAATTGTGATATCTGTCGGGTACACTGAAATTGCATGAGCTGACATAGGTGAAATAATGATTAAGCCAGCCAATAGGTGATAAATAAATCTTTTCATTTTATTCTCCTTGTTAATATTGCTATTTAATATTACTTTGAATTTTACATACCATTTTTAAATGGAATTTTAAAAATACAGCAGACATATTAATAAATCACTGATTTAATGATTATCCCCCCATTTTTTAGCTATTTTTGCCAAGTTGTTCAATAGTTTTCTAATCAACTTAATATTTCCCTAAATATCCCTCTGAGCATCTTCCCGATAAAGCCGTTACCCTTATGAACATAATTAATACAATGCAGTCATGACTCTAAATTCGGGCTTACTTTAACTACAAAGTTCAGGCTCTAAAATCTCGTCTTTAGTATTTCTATCTTAATATCCTCACCAGGCACTCAGGGTACATCTATATTTCATCGAATTAGGTGAACCATAATTAGCTAATTTAGTCGATTATTATGCTTACTATTCACACTCTTCAAACTTTAAAGGTAGGCAATGGATCGATTCTGTGTTGTTAACATAAAGAACACAGTCAATCCTGTGAGGGCAGAAATCTACTGGATCTTAAAATTTTCATTCTTAAATTCCCTGTTCATCTACGCTTTAACTCAGGATATAACATGATCTTTTACGGCATAATTTGGTTCCATTACAAATTTTAGTGCTGCCGAAATGACATCTGGATTTAATAAAATTCTTCTATGCCCAAGTCGTTTTGTTTCAATTAGTTCAGCCCAACTCCACTGACTAGCCATTTTTCTTGCGTTGCTAAAATCTATTTCCTTATCATGTATATCATGAATAATCAGCGTTGGTACATTAAAATCAGATTCAAAAATATCGTTCCAGTTAGCCCCATATCGTGATGCACTAGCGTGATATTTTTTCCAGGCATAATCATGCATCTTGTCTATTATTCTTTCAGGTATAGATAGCGCTTTAGCAAATTGAGCGGTTACTTTCGTAATGTCTGCAACAGGAGAAATTAGAATTATCTTATCCGTTTTAAGCTCCAATGAAGAGGCAATGACTATCGCCCCCGATCCTAATGAATGCCCGACAATACAATGAACTTTACCAATCTTATCCATTGTTGCGATAACCGTATCAGCCCATTCCGTTAACGAAACAGAAGTACCTGAAGTTTCACCGTGCGCAATTGAGTCATAAGCTATAACCTGGTAACCTTTTTCAAGTAACGGGTCAATAAAACTCACAAAACAGGTAGCCGTTGCTGTCCACCCATGAACAAACAATATAGCGGGATCAGACTCACTGCCCCAGCGATATCCTGTTAACTGATGGCCTTCCATAGGGATAATGAACTTTTCAGCACGTTCCAGCATTTCTTTCTCAACATTCCGCCTCCTGGAATGAAAAGGCGTTGTAAATAATTTCTCTGCCGCACGCACAGCAACAAAAGGAACAAAGCGGCTGCTAATTGCAAAGAATAGCTTAAGAAAAGATAAAAGAGGACTCTTCATTGTCAAACCAACATAGTTTCTTAAAGAAACCTTGATGGTACATGATATACTCTCTTAAGGAAACTTATTAAGGTAATTCTATGCAAAGAAGCTCTTTTTCAGACATGCCGTGCTCAGTTGCCAAAACACTGGACATTATTGGAGAATGGTGGACCTTGCTGATATTACGTGATGTGTTTTATGGTGTGAGACGGTTTGAAGCGCTTCGCTCACATCTCGGAATTTCTCGCAAAGTATTGACTAACCGTTTACAACGTTTAACGGATGAGGGAATCCTGGAGAAAGCGATATATCAAAAGCATCCACCCCGTTATGAATACAGATTGACAAAAAAAGGACTCGATTTATTACCTGTTCTGCTCGCTATCATGAATTGGGGAGACCAATGGATGGCAGACCCAGGTATGCCTCCGGTGATTTTTGTGCATAAGGATTGTGGTAAAGAAACAACACCAAAACTGGTCTGTTCATGTTGTAGTGGCGAATTAAATGCACAAAACATTTATCCAAAAGCCGGTCCAGGCGCACCAACAGAAGAGATAGAGAAGTTACGTGAAGTGAGTATAAATCCAAAATTGTTTATAGAGTAGTAATTGATGTTTTTCTACATTTTATGCAGGAACACGGGTTCTTGATTCTGGATCTAATGAAACTCTCGTTATACTTTCAGTCTGAATTTTTTGTTTGACATTATAATTTATATTAACAGGAAATAGCTACACGAGGTAATTTGGAAAATTTTTTATTAAAGGGCTTTCCTGTTTCAACTAAATATTTCAATGCAGCTAATGAATCAGCTCCCATTTTTTTTGAGACTAAATACATAGGTGGCTCGAGAATTTTTCCAAAAACACCTCCTTTTAACACTACATCCGATTCGGTTGTTATTAATGTTTTTCCCTTATCTAATTTTAGTGTCCATTTATTTGTTGCTGATTTAAAAAATGACGTTTCATCAGCCTGATATGTAAATGAATTTCCCTCGTCCCACTTAACCCATTTTTCTTTAATTGTCATATTGCCTTTTAATTCACAAACTCTAATTGCTCCAACGCCTCGTTTAATATCACTTTCACAAGTTGCCGATATAATTGGATCGACCCACAAATTCACATTTGAAATATCGGATAATACATTCCATACTTGATCTGTTGATGCTTCAATGCATGCTGACATAATTAATTTCATTTATACGCACTCATAATTTTACGGTTAGTTAAGTACCCTGGACGGTGACCTTTATACGCATAACTCATAAATCTGATATTGAGATAAGCTGTTTAGTTGACTCAGACACCTCCCCAACAATTCCTCTGGTAACTTTCTTGTAAACTTGCCTGGCTTCACTAACCTTAATTATACATTTCTCACCAAATAACCCAAAATACACCTCATAGTGCTTGTTTTCTTCTGGCGTAAATGTCACAGAGTTACAACATTTATTTCTTTAGTATTAACTTTCGACGGAATTCCATATTGTGAGTAAGTAGTGGTTATTTCAGTTCTTTCGTTCATTAGCCAGTTATAGTCATATTTAAATGTAACCGCATTATCAGCCAGAATATTTGTTTTGTATTTTGATCTATCTTGTGGTTTTTTTCTTTCAATTAGATCGTCTTTAATAGGATATGATTTTTCATTCGTGATGATGTATATATCAGCTAATTCATCTGATAAATTAGAAAATGAAACAGTTGCAACAGAATCATTTGTAGGCTGTATATAAAATGTTTTCGCACAAGAAGATACTACCGCTAATACTGACAATGGTAATAACTTGTAAAATTTATTCATTACTTTTTTCCCTAACACCTTTATAAACCACTAATAACAGCTGACGGTTACTTTTTAGTGTGTTGATTAATATTACACCACAATCTGTATTGTTAACCATGATGACTATCTCTTTCGATATGATAACCATGAATGAAATCCATATATAATACCCAGTATACTGGCAGGAAGACACCCCCAAAACAAAACAAACTGAAGGGGTCTAAATAATTGAGACCAGACGTAATCAACATCTGATATTTGCAGTTGATCGGCAGGGATATTAAACCTTTTAGCCAATGCCTGGTTATTTTGAAACTCATAGTAATACGTTAATAACAGATTTGCTGTACTCGTTATGAATCCTGTAACAAATAATACTGTAAGCGCAACGATAAGCCCCCAGTATATATGCCACCAAAGCTTTCTATTGATAGCCGAATATTTAATGTGAGCACCAAACAAAGTGCTACTGATATACAGTGCGGCTAGACATACGATGATTAATGGAATAGCTCTTGTTTCACTCAGCAGCTTAATGCTGAATGGATTTCCTATTGCTATCGCTAGCAAAATCCCCACACATGCATAAAATGTTGAAATATTGGGCTTTAGGCTGGTTCGGTTTAATTCCATGAAAGTGTCTAGTCCCCACTTTAACAGTTAACCTGACTGTTTAGCCTGGTCCGAGTATGAGCTATTTTTTCGCACACGCGCTTTATCAGCTTGTTATGCACTTTACTAATTTAATGCCTGTGCAATAAACTGAAACTCATAAAGAAACCTGCAAACTGCCAGGTTATCAACGAGATTATTGTTCAAATTAATGTGGAAGTTAATAGTAATTCTGGATTTAACCAAACCGCGATGCTTAAAAAGTAACAATAATGTATCAGAACTTAGTGACACTTACTTAAGCTCAATTAAATTATATTTTTTATAACTGCTGCTCTAAATATAATCAATAACATTATTTAACAAAGCGCCTCAACTACATCATTCCAGGCATTTTTTATATTGACTAAATTATACCCCCCACCTCCCATGGCAAGTAACCTGCCATGACAATGTTTGTTTGCTAACTTACTTAAACGTGCGGCAACATACGCATGAAAGCCTGAGCTCAAATTAAGCTGGGTAATGGGATCGCCCTGCAAACTATCTGCACCGCATTGAAGTAAAATAAACTCTGGTGCAGACTTATCTATAAACGCTTCTGCTCGTTGCCAAAGCTCGTTTGCAATATCATCAGTTGTGTAAGGCGCCAAAGGAATATTAAGTTTGCTACCAACAGCATCTTCTTTACCGGTTTCATAAATACTACCGGTACCGGGATAAAGAGTCCTGCCATCCTGATGAAAATCGACAAAGCATAAATTTACATCATCTTCAAAAGCGTAAAAGACACCATCTCCATGATGCGCGTCAATATCAATATAGGCAATGCGCTGAATATTGTACTGATTACGTAAATACTCAATAGCAATACCACAGTCATTAAAAACACAGAACCCAGAAGCCGATGTACGTGTTGCATGATGCAATCCCGCAATGGGGCTAAAGGCGTGTTTAAATTGTCTGGCCATTAGAAGATCAATCGCTTTTAAAACTGTGCCGACCACCGTACAGGCAGCATCATAAATGCCTTTACGTGCAGGTGTATCACCGCAATCAAGATAAGCTTCCCCTGTTATAGCCCCAGTTTCAGTTATAGAAAGTTGCTTAACTTTTTCAATGTAGTCCTGAGTATGAAAAAGCGCTAACTGCTCTTCAGTAGCCAGCTGGGCGGAGCACAGACTAACTTTCCTGTTAAGTTCTCTTCGTTCAAACTCATCTTTAAATGCCCAATATCGCTTAGGGCCAAAAGGATGGTCTTCACCAAAATGGTAAGTCGCCAGTTTGTCATCAAACATGACACAGAGGTTTTTATTCATGAGTGCACCCTGGTTAAAAGCCGTTGTAAACATGATGTCCAGGCCAAAGAGAACCTCGTTTTTCCACCTAAACAAGTGATTACATAGTCACAATTATTGGCTATAGCTATAGAATACAAAAAAATGACTTAAAGGCAAAAGTATATTTTTATTTTCACCCTGGGCACGCAGATGTCAGTATGTCTGCATAAACAAATGGAAATTGAGGGTCAGGAAATTTAGGTCAGTCATTAGCAGTTCCCTATTTAATGCAAATTTTGGGTTTCGTAGTCTAAAGGCAGTGTATATGGACTTAAAAAACAAAAAAACTTTAAACCTCCACTCCGGTATGCTATTGAGCCGGAATCCAGTGGCTTTGGCATTATAGTATGCCAGGTTCAAAGCCGCTGGATCAAAGCCACCAGCATGCTAGGAGAACACGTTTACTTAACTTTATTTAATCGCGGGTAGCTTATGAGGGTCTAGTTTTTTCCTGACAGTAGTGCTCCACGCAGGTATAACGAAATCTTTGTTTTACATCATGGCTGGCAGTTAAGACTCATATCAACATCATATTTTCAGGGTGATCTATTTCACGATTGTATTCTAGATATTCAAGGTATATTTATCGAATTATTCTGAAAATATTGAGGCAATTGGGCATTAAGTGTGCTTATCTATTACAATTATGATTTATATTAGACAACGCACTTAAAGGCGATCTCACATGTATAAGCTAGTACTAATGGTCGGATTGGTTTGGATGGGATTTATTTCCTCTACCGCTACCGCACGAGAAACATTGGTTCTGGCTATCAGTAGTGGCCCACCTTATTTTAATAAAGAGGGAACGGGGTTTTCTAACTTGCTAGAACGTGAGGCTTTAAATAGAGTAGGCTATGACGTCAGGTTTGACACACTATCAGGTGAACGCGCTCTTCTTTATGCTAATCAAGGTATCAGCGATGGCGAGGGTGATCGTGTTAAAGGTATGCAAAAACTCTATCCTAACTTAATTCGCGTAGATGAGCCGACTGTAAACTGGGAATTCGTTGCATTTAGCCTTCAACACAATATTGCTATTGAAGGCTGGCAAAGCATCAAACAATACTCTGTGGGATTAATAAATGGCTGGAAGATTCTTGAACGCAACACTAAAGATGTCCGGGTCCAAACTAAAGTTAAAGATATAGACATATTGTTTACTTTACTAAAAAACAAACGAGCCGATCTGGTACTGATGGAGGCCTGGCAGGGGCTTCATTATCTTTCGCAACACCCAATCACAGGAGTTAAAATTTTAACCCCTCCTCTTGCTACCAAAGAGAAGTACATGTACCTACATAAAAAGCATAGCAAGATTGCTCCAAAAATCGCTACTGCATTACGAGAGATGAAAAAGGATGGTACTTATAAAATGTTTTTTGATCAGGTGTTTGCCCCTCTCAAAAAACAATCTGAATGATTGTTTGAAAACTTTTGATTACTCTATACCAAATATAAAAAGTTGAGGTAAATCAGATATGAAATTCCCTTACATTTTACTGATAATGCTATTTAGTTCTCCTGTATTCGCAGAAAACAAAATATTCTTGAGCCATGGCGCAACCCAGCCACCGATGCATACCGAACAACTGACCGGCTTTATAGATCTTGTATTAACAAAAGCCTATGAACGAATAGGCATTGAATTGGATATAACAAAAATTGAAAATGAAAATGCCTTAATAAGTGCTAACAAAGGCGTAGTAGATGGCTTAACACAGAGAATTGAAGGATTGACTAAGCATTACCCCAATTTGATTCGAGTTCCTGAAAAAATTATTGACTGGCAGTTCGTTGCATTTTCCAAGCAAGACATTAATACATCCGAAGGCTGGAATGTGCTCATACCATATACTACAGCTATTATTACGGGTTGGAAAATATTTGAATTCAACATACCTGAAAAGACTAATGTTACCCATGTAAAAACAGCTGAACAGCTGTTTAATCTTTTAGATAAGAACCGCAGCGATATTATTCTTTACGAACGTTGGCAAGGCCTGGGCCTGATAAAAAAACATGGATATATAAATATAAAAGTAATGAACCCACCCATAGCGAAAAGAGAAATGTTCACCTATTTACATAAAAAGCACGCATCATTAGTTCCTAAACTTAGCAAAGCATTAAAAGAAATAAAAAATGACGGAACCTATCAAGCACTTTACAACAGAATACTGGCTCCGCTGGAAAAATAAATGTTATCAAGAAATATAATTAATCACCTTCTATATAAAGGTATTGCTCGCAAGCTTATTATTTCAACCATTTTATTTAGCTCATTTATTACGCTTATAATCACAACTACTCAACTATATCAAAGTTATAAATATGACCTTGAAATCATTGACTCCCGATTTCAACAAATAAAAGACGTACATTTAACATCTGTTACTAATAATTTATGGCTGGCGGATAAAAAGGAAACTTTGATACAGCTTAATGGAATTTTAAAAACGCCCGACATTCAGTACCTTGAAATAAAAGAAGGTGATAAGTTATGGGTTACAGCAGGTACAAATAAAGAACAGAAGACAAAATCAAAAACCTATCCACTAACATACACTTATAAAGGCAGCACACTTGCGATAGGATCTCTTAGCGTTATTGCTAGCCTTGACAATGCCTATCAACATATTTATGACAATGCTCTTATGGTGCTTATTACAAATGGTATCAAAACATCACTTGTTGCCTTTTTTATCTTTATTTTATTTTATAATATCATTTCTCGACATCTAACAAAAATTTCAGACTTCGCACTCAAAAACAATTCTTTAACATCAAATAAAACATTAAGTTTAAACCGAAAGTCATCCCACGAAGATGAACTTGATATTGTCGTTGCTGCCATTAATAATATGCGACTTCGCCTTTCTGAACAGTTAGATGAACTTAACCAACAAAAACAATATTTATCGCTAACACTGAATAGTATTGGCGATGCAGTTATCACTACGGATAACGTAGGGAATATAACGTCAATGAATCTGGTAGCAGAAAATTTGACCGGCTGGAAAACTGATGAAGCGCTTGGTAGTCCGGTAAAAAAAGTTTTCTCTATTATTGACGCATCAACAAGAAAGCCTATTGAAAACCCCATAGATAAAGTTATATCAACTGGAAAAACCGTTTATCTAAGCAATCACACAACACTAATATCAACGGATGGAACCGAATATCAAATTACTGATTCCGCTGCGCCTATACGCGATAGTGATATGATAGTACACGGCATGGTACTTGTGTTTAATGATGTTACTGAAGCCTATGCTTTACGACAGGAAAAACAATATATCCTGGAAAATATGGTTGATGGAATTTTTACTGTAGATGAGAAAGGCCTCATCCTAAACAACAATCAATCAGCTAATATTTTATTTGGTTACAAGCCTGAAGATACACTCGGCCATTACTTAAATTCACTGATACCGGAATTTAATATTCAAGAATACAATAAATCTCAATTAAGTAACTCAACATCAAGTAACTTTAACAGTAGAAAAGCTATAATCCTTAAAGCCGTACGCAATGATGGTGAGCCATTCCCTATACAAATATTAGTTAGAGAATTACCAGGTCATGGCACACAACACAAACGGTTCATTGTAACCTGTCATGATTTGACAATACAGACACAACAAGAAGAACAGTTACGCCGTAGTCAAAAAATGGACGCCCTCGGCAAACTAACCGGCGGTGTTGCACATGATTATAATAATATGCTGGGTGTTATTATGGGTTATGCAGAGATCTTGCAAGAAAAGCTTGAAGATAAACCGGATTTATTGGCTCACGCAGAAAAAATTTATCTTGCTGGACAGCGCGGCGCTCAACTAACAAAAAAACTATTATCGTTTTCTTCTCAAAGACAATTTGAAACTCACACTATTAATATTAATGCTGAGTTAAAAAAACAGAAAGATATGCTGACAAAAACCCTAACTGTGCGCATCCAGGTAGTAATGGATTTAGACGAAGATTTATGGCCAGTAGAACTGGAAAGTGGTGAGCTGGTAGATGTCATCCTTAACTTGAGCATTAATGCGATGCACGCCATGAATGATAGAGGTACGCTTACGTTTAAATCTCGCAATGAGAAAATTGATGAAGCCGATATTAATTATATGGAACTGCATCCAGGTGAGTATGTGGTGCTAAGTGTATCCGATACGGGCACAGGAATGGATAAGATAACCCAGAACCGAATGTTTGATCCTTTCTTTTCGACCAAGGGCGAGAAAGGTACTGGACTGGGCCTTAGTCAGGTATATGGTTTTATGCAGCGTAGTCATGGAGGCATTAAGGTTTATTCTGAGCAAGGCCATGGTACCCGTATCGTGCTTTATTTTCCCCGGGTTACAACAACAGAAAGCTTACCAACTACACCTAAGCTTAAGGAAGAAAAACATAATAAGGGGCATGAAAGTATTTTAGTTGTTGATGATGAGCCTGCACTGGTTAATTTGGCTTATGACATATTAAAATCAAATGGATATCATGTGTTGACTGCTAATAATGCTGAAGAAGCATTAATAATGCTTACAACAGAAACAGTTGATCTTCTTGTTTCTGATATAATCATGCCGGGTATGGATGGTTATCAATTAGCTAGCCAGGTAAAGCAAAACTATCCACAGATTAAAATTATTTTGTGTAGTGGTTTCGATGATGGTCGCCATGCTGATATGGTAGATGATACATTAAAAACACAGATGATTCTGAAGCCTTATTCTTCAAAATCACTTTTAAAGCAGGTAAGGGCGTTATTGGATAGTAACGCCTGGATTCAATAGAGAATTAAGAACGCTCTTAAATTAATGCCAGGGTATATTTCAAAATAGCTTTAGCGTTAACCTGACAATATTGACTGTAGATAAGGGACTCAAAACACCCTGAAGCAGACGTTCGTTAGATTGCTTTGCTTGCTGACAAGTTGCCCTGCCAGGGAACATCTCCCTCGGGGAAAGACCGCCGTTTTTTGGCGCTCTGTCCCCTGATTGAGGCCACCAAGAGTTGAGCGGAGTCGTTTATCGCACTGCCCATCTGATCGGAATTACCACATGGGACAGGGCGCTAAAAAGCAGCGGACTGTCCCTGATGGTCATGTTCCTTAACAGGGCAACTGAGTATCGAGAAAAGCAATAAAACGAACGTCCGCTTCTGGCTAGTTTAAGTCATTGCATACTGTCAGATGAAGCCTGAGCCTAGTACAATCTAACTTTGTACATCTAACTTGTTGTTACAGCTTCCTGTTAAGCCAGCATATCCTTCAACGCAGCTAAATGACTTCGCCCGCGCTCTTTTGCCTGCACTTCATCTACCTTCCGGCCACCGCCTTCCCATTCAATTTCATCTTCGGGTAGTTCACTTAAAAACCGGCTTGGCTCGCACTCAATATCTTCACCGTATCGGCGGCGGTGTTTTGCATAGGTAATGGTTAATTCCTGTTGCGCGCGGGTAATGCCGACATAGGCCAGGCGGCGTTCTTCATCTAAATTTTCTTCCATAATACTGGTGCGGTGCGGCAGGGTTTCTTCTTCAACGCCCACCATAAATACATAGGGAAACTCCAGGCCTTTAGCGGCATGCAATGTCATTAAGCTCACCATGTCTTCTTTGGCTTCTTCTTTATTGCGTTCTAAAATATCCATTAAACTCATGTGCGCAACTAGCTCGCCTAAGTTTTTACCTTTTTCATCTTTGTATAACCGCGCTAGCCAGTCTGTTAGTTCGTAAACATTTTGCATGCGCCTTTCAGCCACTTTTACATCACTGCTTTGTTCTTCTAACCAGTCTTGATAACCAATATCTTTAACCATATCGTTTACGACTTCTATCGGATTTCCGCGCTCTGCATTATCACTTAACAAATTAATCCAGTTAGTGAAATTTTGTAATTTAGTTAATGCGCGTTCATTTAAAATAGTGGACAGTCCCATTTCAAAGCAGGCTTCAAATAAACTGACATTTCGTGCATTGGCATACTCACCTAATTTTTCTAAGGTGCTACCGCCAATTTCTCTGCGCGGTGTATTAATGATTCGCAAAAATGCCGTGTCATCATCCTGGTTGGCAAGCAACCGTAAGTAGCCCATAATATCTTTAACTTCTGCACGCTCGAAAAAAGACGTGCCGCCACTCACTACATAGGGTATTTGCATTTCACGTAAATATTTTTCAAAAATTCGCGATTGATGATTACCTCGATACAAAATGGCATAGTCACCAAACTTCGTGCTTTTTTGAAATTTATGCGTGTTTAGTTCAACCGTCACTCTTTCGGCTTCACCATCTGCACCGGGGCATTCTATAATGCGAATATTTTTGCCCAGACCCAAATCAGACCAGAGTTGCTTTTCAATTGTATGCGGGTTATTTTGAATTAAGTGATTAGCGCATTTTAATATACGCGAAGTCGAACGATAATTTTGCTCGAGTTTGATGAGTTTTATTTTTGGGTAATCCTCACTTAGCAATGCTAAATTCTCTGGTCGCGCACCACGCCACGAGTAAACTGACTGGTCATCATCACCAACGGCGGTTAGGCGGCCATGGTTACTCAATAATAATTTTACCAACTGATATTGGCTGGCATTGGTATCCTGATATTCATCGACTAATAAATAATGAATACGGTTTTGCCATTTGAGTAAAACCTCCGGGTGATTTTGAAACAGCACCACCGGCTGCAAAATTAAATCATCGAAATCAAATGCGTTATAAGCTTTTAACTGTCGTTGATATCGCGAATACAACATGGCGTGTTTTATTTCGATGTCATTTTCGGCATTGGCTATTGCTTGCTCCGGAGAAATAAAATCATTTTTCCAGCGCGAAATCGCCCAGCGGGCATCTTCGGCGTCGTCCACATTGCTTAACGATTCGGAGGCATACAAGCCTTTAATCAGCACCAGGGTGTCGGTGGCATCAAATACACTAAAGCCGCTTTTATACCCTAAATGCTTATGTTCGATACCAAGGATACGCAGACCCAGATTATGAAACGTCGACACAATTAAGCCGCGGGCTTCACCCTTGCCCAGCAAACTTTTGACCCGCGATTTCATTTCTCGGGCGGCTTTATTGGTGAAAGTCACCGAAGCGATGTGAATGGGCTTAATGCCGCAATCACGAATTAAGTAGGCAATTTTCTGGGTAATCACCCGCGTTTTACCACTGCCCGCACCGGCCAGCACCAGCATCGGGCCGGAAATATATTCGACGGCAGCTCGCTGTTGGGTATTAAGGCCGGCTAGGGGGTGGCTATCTGAGTTAAAATTTGAGTTCACGAATTATCTGAATTTACTTTGTGGATGATTATGGTACGGCTGATCGTAAGCTTAAGTTCACGAGTGCGTCTATTTTATAGAATCGCACACAAAGAGATATACCCCAGCTAAGTTATTTACATCTATTTTTCTTTATGGCTAAGTTAAAGCCTAGCTGCTAGACTTTAACTATATGAAAATTAACAATAATTCTGATTTATTGACGGACGCACTAGCTGACACTCCACCCGGCGTACCCTCAGGCACCTCCCCGGGCGTGCTGGACAAGGCAACTCAGGTTCCGTCGATAAATTGTGATGATCGACCGGCTAACTGCGATATCAGCCTGATTGTTGTACACAATATCAGCCTGCCGCCGGGGGAGTTTGGCGGGCCTTATATTTCGCAGCTCTTTACTAACCAGCTGGCGCCCCATGAGCACCCCTATTTTGCGGATATTTATCAGCTAAAAGTCTCGTCACATCTTCTAATTCGTCGCGATGGCGAAATCATTCAATATGTCCCCTTTCATAAGCGCGCCTGGCACGCGGGTGCATCCAGTTATTGCGGTGAAGAAGGCTGCAACGACTTCAGCATCGGCATTGAGTTAGAGGGGGCCGATGATATAGCCTACGAAAAGATACAGTACGAAACCCTCGCAGAACTCATCATTCAGCTAAGGCAGAGCTACCCCGGCATCCATAAAGATGCTATAACCGGCCATAGCAATATTGCACCCGGGCGCAAAACCGACCCGGGCCCTGCATTTAACTGGGACCAACTGCATAACATGCTTGAACAACGAACTGATTAAAGGTTAAACACACACATGGCACTAATTTGTATTTTATTCGGCATTATTTTCGACCGTATGAGCGACCTGCTCGAAAACTTGCGCAACTTTGACTGGTTCGATGAGTACAGCCGCTGGCTACTAAAAACCTTGCCCGGCATCAGCTCGCAGCGCTTATCATCCATTCTCATTTTATTATTCCCCGTAATGCTGGTCGTGATGCTGCTACAAATTTGGTTTGATGGCCGCATGCTTGGCTTGATCGACCTGATCTTTGGTCTGGTGATATTTGCTTTTAGTCTTGGCCCTAAAGACCTCAACCGACAAATTAACCGTTATTTAGACGCCCGCGAAAATGGCGACGACGAAGCCGCCAGAATCGAAGCCAGTGCCATTATGCAAAAAGAGTCACCGGAAAACACCGATCAGCAAACGCTTGAAGTCATGCGTTCGGTACTACACGAATCCAATGACCGTTTTTTTGCGGTGATTTTCTGGTTTGTCGTACTCGGCCCATTTGGCGCTCTGCTCTATCGACTGACCTCACACACCATGCGCACCACCGGCAATGCCACCCTCGCCAATGCAGCCCGACAATTTCAGGCAACACTCGCCTGGGCGCCCGCTCATATCGTGGCCATGGGCTATGCACTCACCGGTAACTATGAAGGTGCAAAGCAGGAGTTTTATAGCAAGAATAAACAGGAAGATTTATATGACTGTAATTACCACACTCTTATTACTGCTGGGCAAGGCGCGCTAAAAGACTGCGCCCCCGGTGAAGAAACCGCCTGCATTCGCTCTGCCCGTGCACTGGTTTTAAGAACGTTGGTCGTGTGGCTAGCCATTGTATCGTTATTGACCCTGATGGGCTGGATGTCATGAGCGCCCTCACCATTACTACCCAAATAGACATTATTCGTCATGGCGAACCAGAAGGCGGACGCCGTTATCGTGGCGCGAGTGTGGACGACCCATTGAGCCCGATTGGCTGGGAACAAATGTGGGAAGCAATCCCGGAAAGACCCGCATGGGAACACATTATCAGCTCACCACTTTCGCGTTGCCTAAAATTCAGTGAAGCGCTGGCCGATACTCTGGATATTGGTTTTTCGGTTGACGATAATTTAAAAGAAATCGGCTTTGGCAGCTGGGAAGGCAGAACCCCGGAGGACATAAAAGAAAATGAAGGTGGCGCGTTGGAAAAGTTTTTATCCGATCCTGTCCATAATCGCCCAGAAGGTGCGGAACCGCTGGATGATTTTGCCGAAAGGGTGTGGAACACCTATCAAAACATTGCCACCCAATACCACGGCCAACATGTATTGATTGTGGGGCATGCAGGTGTTATTCGCGCCATCACCAGCAAAACGTTAGGCATGGCTCTGGATGATGTCTATAGCAAATTAAAAATAGAATACGCAGCCGTGACCACAACGCGCATTATAGACGGTAAAAAACCGGTAATGGTTTTGACTTGAATAGCACATTCAAAAAAACATTAAAATATAGAACGAGATGTATTAGCTCAGGCTTCATCTGACAGCAGGCAATGACTCAAACTAGCCAGAAGCGGACGTTTAGTTAATTGTTTTTCTCGATGCTCAGTTGCCCTGTTAAGGAACATGACCATCAGGGACAGTCCGCTGCTTTTTAGCGCCCTGTCCCATGTGGTAA
>Ga0316206_1001268_pt1 | contig 23826 bp, 25 predicted proteins | sample 6monthpyrite_MG_FD_204942 | JGI IMG/M metagenome (GOLD analysis project Ga0316206, IMG submission 204942) | Microbial mat bacterial communities from mineral coupon in-situ incubated in ocean water Damariscotta River, Maine, United States -... | ecosystem: Environmental > Aquatic > Marine >... | reverse complement strand
GCTACTGGCTCAGGCATGCCACCATGCAAATGCAAACTATAAAATAACCAGTAGATTCCGTGTGTAAACCAGCCCAGTCCAAACAAAAATGCCCGACGAAATGCTATGGATGGCTTTTGCCCTAAACAGGCAATAAAGATAAAAGATATGAGGGGAAACTGTAACCAGAAATAGTCATAGGGAGCGAAACTGAATGGAAGTAGTGCGCCACAGATTAAAGCCAGTACTTCTAAAATTTTATATGGATTTTTTTGAAACGTCTGAAGATTAATCATTTTTTAAGCTTTATTTTTCCTGATTAAAACTATTTTATTCCGGCCAAAGCATGACTGCCTTTAACAAATCACGTTTTTTCAGCCCCTGGCAATATTGTTAGTTGAACATGTTTTATTCTGCGGCTATCTGCACTCATTATCTTAAATAGATAATGGTCAATTGTAACTGCTTCGCCACGTTTTGGCATATGCCCTAAATGCTTCATTAACATTCCAGCCAGCGTATCTGATTCTTCTTCGCTAAATGAGCTTTCAAAAAATGCATTAAACTCTTCAATGGGTGTTAACGCTTTTACTGAATAACGATTAATCCCCATGCGTCTAATATTGCCTACATCTTCTACATCGTGCTCATCATCAATTTCACCAACAATCTGCTCAAGCACATCTTCAATCGTAACCAGTCCAGCAACACCGCCATACTCATCAACAACCATTGCCATATGATTTCTGCTTGCCCTGAATTCTTTTAGTAAAACATTCAAACGTTTACTTTCTGGAACAAACACAGCTTTTCGCAAAACATCTTTTATATCAAATTCTTTTCGTAAATCTTCGTCAACATATCGTAATAAATCTTTTGCTAATAACACACCCTCTATATCATCTCGACTTTCACCGATAACAGGAAAACGTGAGTGACCAGATTCATTTACAACAGGAAGCATATCTTCGTAAGCCGTGTCTTCTTCAAGAACAACCATATGTGAACGAGGGATCATAATATCTCTCACCTGAATCTCTGATACCTGCATAACACCCTCAATCATATTAAGGGCATCCATATCTAACAGGTCGCGTTTTTCTGACTCCTGTAAAACCTCAATCAGTTCCTGACTGCTCTGTGGAGTTTCAAGAAAAATTCGGCTAAGCCTTTCAACAAGACTTAAGCTGGATTCATTTATTCGATCGTTCATGATTTTGGTTCCGTCGTAGACGACTCAATAGAGTTATTATTCATTTGATATGGATCCGGGAAACCCAGTTGTTGCATAATTCGGGTTTCAAGTGATTCCATTTGCTGTGCATCTTCATCTTCAACATGGTCATAACCCTGCAAATGCAGCATGCCATGCACTACCATATGCGCCCAATGCGCCTGATTTGTTTTTTGTTGTTGAAGCGCCTCGCGCTCTACAACTTCTGCACAAATAGCCAGATCACCCAACATCATGTCAGTCATAGCTATATCATCAAGCTCCAGCTCGATCTGCATAGGAAATGATAATACATTGGTGGGTTTGTTTTTACCGCGATAGTTTTTATTGAGCTGCTGACTTTCAGCCGCGCTCACTATACGTAAACTTAGAACAGGCTCTGAAGAGACATCACCTTGCCAGGCCGCTTGAGCCCAGTCTCTCAGCGACCCAGTCGACGGAGGTTCCTCTATTGATTCAGACAAGTCATCAGCCAGTTGAATATCCAGTTGAACAGACATTATCTATTTATAACCTTTATTATTATTTTTGTTTTCATCTTCATTTTCCGCTTCATGTGCATCATAAGCTTTCACAATTCGCTTAACCATTGGATGCCGCACTACATCTCTTGGTTTAAAAAAAGTCATTGAAATATCATCTATGTCTTTTAAAACCTCAATAGCATGACGTAATCCTGATGATGTACCTCTGGGTAAATCAATTTGAGTAACATCACCCGTTATTACAGCCGTAGAACCAAATCCGATACGAGTTAGAAACATTTTCATCTGTTCACGTGTTGTATTTTGTGCTTCATCAAGAATAATAAATGCATCATTTAACGTGCGCCCACGCATATATGCCAGAGGTGCAATTTCAATAACATTTCGTTCAATTAATTTAGCGACTCTCTCAAAACCCATCATTTCATACAAAGCGTCATACATCGGGCGTAAATAAGGATCAATTTTTTGCGCCAGATCACCCGGCAAAAAACCTAAACGCTCGCCCGCTTCTACCGCTGGGCGCACAAGTAATAAACGTCTAACTTCTTCAGACTCTAAAGCAGCCACTGCACAGGCCACTGCCAGATAAGTTTTACCTGTTCCCGCTGGACCTATACCAAAACTTAAATCATTAGATTGAATATTTTTTAAATACTCAACCTGATTTATGCCTCGGCCTTTTACTGATTCTTTACGCAGGCGCAAACTCCACTCATTTGCATCCAGCCCTAACTGATCATCCAGTGCCTGCAAACCAGATTCCTGCATCTGTAAATGAACAAGGTTTGCTGTTAGTTGCTGGTCTTTAGTGGCGTTATATAAATCTTTTAATATATCTGCGCCTATTTTTATATCAGCTTTTTCGCCAATAATTTGAAACCGGTGATTGCGATTATTAATTTCAACACCCAGTAGCATTTCAATCTGCTGCAGGTGCTCATTCATAGGGCCACACAAATTTGCCAGACGATCATTATCTGCAGGTGTGAATTCGATATCTAAACTTTCAGTCATAATTTAATCTTAGCGCTTTATAGTATGATAATTAGGGCCGAATAAATGAGGCATAATAATTGGCTCAGACTTAGTTAAACAGCTAAACGTAGGCGATCAATTTCAGAGATTTCGATAAACTCACCCTGTAGTGAATTAACCAGAGCCTGAGTAATTCGCACATCAACAAAGTGACCGATCAATCGCTCTGCACCATCAAAATTTACAACTCTGTTATTTTCTGTACGTCCAGCCATTTGCTTTGAATCTTTTCTGGATGCCCGCTCGACTAAAACACTCTGCACAGTTCCCACCATTGACTCTGAGATTTCCTGCGCCATTTCATTAATACGTTTTTGTAGAGTCGCTAAACGTGCTTTTTTTGTTTCCATTGGCACATTATCTTCTAGTGATGATGCAGGAGTCCCTGGGCGAGCCGAATAGACAAAGCTATAAGAATGATCGAAACCAATATCTTCAATGAACTGCATTGTTTGTTCAAAATCGGCATCACTCTCTCCAGGGAAACCAATAATAAAATCTGACGATACAGTTATTCCCGGACGAGCTTCGCGTAATTTACGAATTTTAGATTTGTATTCTATCGCCATATGGCCACGTTTCATTGCCGCTAGAACTCTGTCTGATCCACTTTGTACAGGCAGATGAACAAAAGTAACTAGTTCAGGTATTTCAGAGTACGCCTGAATTAATGAATCTGAGAATTCTACAGGGTGTGAGGTGGTATAACGAATACGATCAATACCTTCAACTGCCGCCACATAATGAATTAACAATGCAAGATCAGCAATTTCACCATCATGCATTTCACCACGATAGGCATTCACATTCTGTCCTAACAGATTTATTTCACGTACACCCTGCTTTGCCAGTTTAGCAATTTCAGCTAAAACATCGTCAAAGGGTCGAGAAATTTCTTCACCGCGGGTATAAGGCACAACACAAAAAGAACAGTACTTACTACAGCCTTCCATTATTGATACGAAAGCACTGGGGCCATCAGCTTTTGGTTCAGGCAGGCAGTCAAATTTTTCTATTTCGGGAAAAGATATATCTACAACCGGTTTATGATTAGCATCAATACCTTTCACCATCTCTGGTAGGCGATGTAATGTTTGGGGGCCAAACACCATATCCACATGAGGCGCGCGTTTTCGAATTGCCGCACCTTCCTGTGAAGCCACACAGCCGCCAACACCAATAACCAGATCCGGGTTATCCTGTTTCCAGTTTTTCCATTTACCGAGCATTGAAAAAACTTTTTCCTGCGCTTTCTCTCGAATAGAACAGGTATTTAACAGCAGAATATCTGCCTCTTCAGGATTATCAACCTCAATGATTTCTTCAGAATCAGCCAGCACATCGTGCATTTTAGCCGAGTCATATTCATTCATCTGACAGCCAAAGGTTTTAATATAAAGTTTGCGTGCCATAAAGCATGTGTTTTTCTAACAAAGGAACCGACTATTTTACCACTTTCTTATGAAAAAACCTAAAAACCAGTATCGAACAGGCCCAGAAAGAAGCAAGCCCCTAATTACTTCAAAATCTCATCAGCCCCTTTAGCCACAAAGCGTAACTGGGTGATGGCTTTCTGAGTAAGCAGCTTACGTTCAGCCAGACTGCTATCCAGCGCCTCTGCACCCGCATTAAAGACCAGAATAACCATCGCCTCTGCCTGTATTTTAGCTGCCTCGGCGGGGTAACTTTTGGTATGCTGAATATAGTCAGCGAGCTCCACAACAAAATATTTCAGTTCCCGGGAAACCGCCTTTCTAAATGCCAGAGAAGTGCCCGAGCGCTCGCGCAGCAACAAACGAAAAACATGCGGACTGTTTTGAATAAACTCCATAAAGGTTTCAACTGAAGTACTGATAACCAGGCCTTTATCACGAATTCGCTGCCGAGCCTTGCGCATTAGCTGACGTAATGCAACACCACCCTCATCAACCAGAGTTAACCCCAGTTCTTCCATATCTTCAAAATGCCGATAAAATGAAGTAGGCGCAATACCCGCCTCACGTGTTACTTCACGTAAGCTCAAACTCGAATAACTACGCTCCTGACTCAAAAGTCGGAATGCAGCATCTATAATAGTACGGCGAGTTTTTTCTTTCTGTAACGCCCTGTTACCACTCATTCCATTACCTTTTTACATTATTTTAACTATTAACTATTTGATTTTAATAGCTCATCAGCATTTAGCCTAACAATTGTATAGTTTTTAATATCTTTTTTATATAGAGGGACTATACTTCATAAAATACTCAGCGTACACTTGTACGCAACAATAAGCAGCACTGGATTTTAATATGCAACAAGGTTCTTCTATACAAAAACCACCCTTAAACTGGTTACCCATTAGCGTATTTGTGATTAGCGGTTTAATTACCCTGTTCGTGGTTCCTTATTACGCCCTTACCCACGGCTTCGACGGTTGGCAAATTGCCGCTATGATAGCCGGTATTGTTTTTTGCGAAATTTCAGTCACTGCCGGATATCACCGATTATGGTCACACAGGGCTTATGAAGCTCACTGGTTAGTCCGCCTGTTTTTCGCTATTGGCGGCACCTATGCAGTACAAAACACCATTCTGCACTGGTCATCAGATCACCGTATTCACCACATGCATGTGGATAACAACGAAAAAGACCCTTATTCAGCTAAACGCGGCTTCTGGTATTCACATATGGGCTGGATGATTCGCGAATACAATTTAAACCCAAATAAAAATTTCGAAAATTGCAAAGATCTGAAAAAAGATCCGATCGTTATGTTTCAACACAAACACTACCTACCACTAGTGCTGGGCATTAATTTTGGATTGCCAATTTTACTGGGGTTATGGCATGGCGATCTGATTGGCATGATGTTATTAGCAGGTGTTGCCCGTTTGGCTATTTCTCACCACCTCACTTTTTTTATCAACTCTCTGGCTCATGTATGGGGCAGCCAGCCTTACTCCGATAAAAACACCTCAAGAGATAACCCGGTAATTGCCTTACTCACTTTCGGCGAGGGATACCATAATTACCACCATAGCTTTCAAAGAGACTACAGAAACGCCATTCGCTGGTGGCAATATGACCCCACCAAATGGTTAATACGCGGGCTTCATATTATGGGCCTGGCAAAAAACCTTTATCGAACACCGCTGGAATACATAGAAACCGAACGCGCACAAATGTTATTAAAAAACACCACCAGCAAACTATCTAAGCGCTTCCAGTCTGAAGCACTAATTCAGCGCCTACATGAAGAGTACGAAATATTAATTAACAATATTAATGAATTCGCTCAAGCTAAAAGGCAATGGATGGAAGCCAAAAAGAACACCATGATTGAAGGCTATGATCTTGAGGCTCTTAATGAAAAGGTTGAAACACTTAAGGCTAATTTTTTAGAACAGAAAAAAAACTGGCTTAACTTGAATGCCAGAATTGCTATGGCTTAAACCATACCATTCATACTTTTCCTTGTTCGATATCAATAAAACTTTCAACATAAAGATTATGCTGAAAGTGAATCAAATAGGAGGCAAAAAATGTTAGGTGAAAAGCACGATTTACTGCACGAACTACCCGAATACAAAGATCAGATACACGAACTCAAAATGAACAACAAACATTTTGAAAAAATGTTTGATAAATACCATGATCTTGATCACCAGATTAGACGCATAGAGGAAGGCATAGAGACCCCCGAGGACAGTTATTCAGAAGAACTAAAGAAAGAGCGCCTGCACCTGAAGGACGAACTCTTTGGTATGATTAAATCTGCATAATAACTGGGAAACACAGATGCATAACTCAACAAAATATAAAACTCAGTTAATAGCATTACGACAGGACTTAACACGTCGTGTTGATGCTATTAGTAAAGATCTTCACCACGAAGAAAACGCAATTGAGAAAGATTTTGCTGAACAGGCCACGCAACTCGAAAACGATGAAGTGCTGAATTCATTAAATGATGACGCTAAAGTAACTGTTATGCAAATAGACAAAGCTTTATTACGAATCAAGGACGGCACTTTCGGTGCATGCACTGAATGCGGCATTGAAATAAACGAAAACCGATTAGATGTGGTGCCTTACGCTGAATTCTGTATTGAATGCGCCGAAGGTAAAGCAAGTTAGTATTAACTCCAAAAAAAAGCCCGTTAACTAGCAATAGTTAACGGGCTTTTTACACTTCATTATATTTACTCTGATACTCGCAAGAATGACATCATGCCATTTTCACCGTGTTGAAATATATGACAATGGAAAACCCAGTCACCTGCTGCACCAGCACCAGACTGAGTGCCTACTTCCGCAGCATAATCGGGGCGCTCTGTTACTTCAAACATATAAAATACAGATGTATGAGGCGGCACGTTAATTGTATCAACAAATTCATTTTCAGCATTCACCATCCACATATCCATAAAACCTTCATCATGATGCATATTCATGAACATAGTAGGTTGAAATGAAAAACCATGTAAGTGAAATGGATGATGCATATCAGTATGATTATGCGTTTCCCACTTTATCGTTTCACCCACGCTTGCCGTACGATAATTAGTGCGTCCCATATTTCCTGAGTAGCCATCAATCATAAACCATTTTTCTTTAGGCATACCTGACATCATTGCCATCATATTCGATTGCAATTTAATCTGGCTATCCTGACGATCCGCCATTAAACGTCCCGGGGTCGCTATCAAATCATCTCCTTCATTTATGCTGAATTCACGATGCTTGTGATGATATTTTTTATGGCCTTTATTTTTATGTAATTTTATTCTAAACAAATCTTTAGCTGGACGTAATCCATCATCATCTGCTTCAACCATCATCATGCCCATTGGACCCATATGCATTTGATGACGACCTCGTGCAAAATCTTTCCATTGTACTGTTAGTGTTTCACCTCGCTCACCATTTGGTACAATAACAACATCAGCACGCTGTGCCGGTGTTAATAAAATTTCACCTTTATCGTAACCCTGATCAATCATAATCGGGCCGGTATAACCATCATAATCAGCACCCATAGCTTTACGCATACCCATTACGGAGCCGCCCTCTACTCGTACTTTTGACAATATGCCACCTTCACCACCTACGCGATAAATGGTGTGACCGGGCAATGACAGTCGAAAATAACGGGAAATAGACGCATTAATTAATCTAAGACGAATCGGTTTACCCGCCTTAACTTTTAATGTTGGAAGCTCCCGACCATTTACCAGTAAATGCTCACCTTCCACACCATTCATAGTCTCTAACACGGGAGTAGCTTCAATATCTTTTAACTCACCATCAACAACAGACATATCACTTAAGACAATGGTTCTGTCAAATCGAGGTAAAGCCCTCTCTTTTACAAGTTCTTTTTCCACCGCCTGTTTAACAATCAGCGAGCCATATAAACCCGCGTTTACAACCTGCGCACCACGCACATGAGGGTGATACCAGAACACTCCACCCCTGGGCACAATAAAGTCGTAAGTATACGAATCACCAGACTGCACTGGTGCTTGCGTCACGGGCGTACCATCACTCTTGTTATTAAGTTCAATGCCATGCCAGTGAATCGTACTTGGATATTCTTCAGGTAAATTATTCTTAAAGTGAATAATGACACGATCACCTTCTTTCACTTTAATTTCCGGACCAGGAACCTGTCCGTTATAAGCAAACACAGTAACTTTCTCACCATTTGCCAGTTTTAATTTTTTTGTTGCCGCTGTAATTGTTGTTTCAAAGATTTGAGGGTCTGGATTGACATCAACCGCAGATTTTATTTTAGTAAGTTTGCCTTTCGCCTGAACAGGCACGACAATAATTGCAAGCGATATCAAACAGATAGAGGCTTTCCAGCTTAATTTTTTCATTTTAGTATAACTCCGTAATACATTATTTTTTATCCCGCATGAAAAACTAACAATTTCAGTAGCTAAGGTACATACCTCAAACGGGGGAATAATGACCAACGGTATGTGCAATACAGGTATTTAATTATTTTAGTAAATACTTCTGATTAATGAAAATATCAATGACAAAACCATACATTTTAAGAATATATTAACTAAACTCATATCTTATTAATTAACTAATTAAATACTAAATAATGTTAAAAAAAATATCAGTCTCCGATCTGTGTATTGGAATGTATATAGATAAATTTGACGGAAACTGGCTTAAACACCCATTTTGGAAAACTTCATTTAAACTTGAGTCGAGTAAAGATTTAGGCACCATCAACAAATCAGAAATTAGCCACCTGTGGATTGACACATCAAAAGGTGATGATGTAAAAAGCAAAACACCTGAAAACATTAAAGACACATCTGAAAAAACATCACCTCCAACTAAAGAAAAAACAAAAACCGTAACACTTGAAAAAGAGATACTTAATGCACAACAGACCCTGACAAAAGCCAAGCAGGCCGTCACCGAGATGTTTAAACAGGCGCGAATGGGAAATACTATTTCAACTGAGGACGTCGGCCCACTGGTTGATGAAATCTCAGAGTCTATCAACCGCAACCCTGCAGCTATAATATGTATTACCCGTATAAAAAATAAAGATGATTACACCTATCTACATTCCGTAGCTGTTTGCGCATTAATGATCGCTCTCGGAAAACAGTTAAATTACACGGGTGATATGCATGCACTAGGCATGGCCGGACTGCTACATGACGTCGGCAAGATGTTTATTCCTGAAGACATTCTTAATAAACCGGGAAAACTCACCGATGAAGAATTTGAGACTGTTAAGAATCACCCGTTAAAAGGCTGGGAAGCATTAAAAGAAAGCGGTGAAAAAAATGAAATAGCCCTGGACGTATGCCTGCATCACCATGAAAGGGTTGACGGCAAGGGTTACCCAGAAAAACTTTCTGGCGATAAACTTTCCCTGGTTGCTCGCATGGGTGCTGTATGTGATGTCTATGACGCAATAACATCCGACAGAAGTTATAAAAAAGGCTGGGAGCCCGCAGAGGCATTAAAGAAGATGGCCGAATGGCAAAATGGTCATTTTGATGAAACTGTTTTTAAAGCCTTTGTTAAAACCATCGGCATTTACCCAACAGGGACATTAGTCAAATTAAAATCAGGTAGACTGGGCATAGTAACTGAACAATCGAGCAAAACTTTACTAACACCTAAAATAAAAACTTTTTTCTCCACTTCAAGCAATGCGCCTATCCCAACAAAGATAGTCGACTTAAGTCATTCGCAGGAAAGCATTGCCAGCATCGAAGAGCCGGAAGACTGGGGCTTTGATCGACAACACTTAATAGATATAATCAGTCAGTAGTCACCGAATTTAACCCGAAGAATAAACCTGAAGAATTAAATTGAAAAAAATTGCATTATTTGTCGATGTACAAAACATCTATTACACCACCCGTGACATTTATGGTCGGCAGTTTAATTACCGTCAGTTCTGGAAAAATATAAGTTCTCAGGGGGAAATTGTTAAAGCAACGGCTTACGCAACCCAGCGACATGATGATAAACAAATAAAATTTCAGGACGCACTAAGACATATTGGTTTTGAGGTAAAACTTAAACCCTTTATACAACGCAGTGATGGATCAGCCAAAGGTGACTGGGATGTGGGTATTACTATTGATATCATGGAAACAGCAAAAGAAGTTGATACGGTTATTCTACTTTCCGGCGATGGGGATTTTGATTTATTGCTGGATAAAATAATTAGTAATTATAATGTTTCTGCTGAGGTTTATGGTGTACCTGGGTTGACGGCTAAGTCTTTAATTGATTCGGCTAGTGTATTTCATGTTATTGAGGATGATTTGTTGATGTGAGTTTTGGTATCAGTGTAGCTCTTTTATTTTATTAAATTACGCAGATAGTTTTATTACTGGCTCCGTACTTTTGACGTTCCTGCGATTGCACAAGCTAATGAGACCAACCGGGGTCGGAGTCAAACTATCCTCCATCATTAACTTAATCGCAGCTTTACCATATTCAGCCCGCAATACTAATGCAGTTTGACTCCGACCCCTTTAATTCTTTTGAAGCTTCGGGTTAATTTGGTTTTGACTTTGACTTACCTCTCCTCTGGAGCTTGCCGAAAATTGTATACCTCCAGGGGCAAAATCACAGGAATGTGATTTTGAGTTATGTTAAGTCTGGATGGCGCATCAGAACGACCCGGTAACAGAGAAATGAACTAACAAGTTAAAATACTACTGAAAGTTTTCATTACAATTTTCGGGAATTCTCATTAGCTTTTTTAATGAGAACAAGCGACTAAAGGGCGGCGTTCTTTTGCTTACTTTTCTTACGCTGTTGTAAGAAAAGTAAGTCGCCAGCGCGGCGACACCACAGAACTCAAGCTCCCATGAAGCTTAGAGCTTGCTCAAACTCAAACAACAATATACACCTAAAAATAAAAATTTAACTACAAATCCCGAACTTTCCCTCGTAACAACTTAGCCTTACCTCGGCGAGTTTTACTATCAACCCGCCGAGCCTTAGCCGCCTTCCCTGGTTTAGTCGCTATACGCGTTCTATGAACAATCGAAACACTTTTAATTAATACCTGTAAACGCTCCAGCGCATCATCTCTGTTTTTCTCCTGCGTTCTAAAACGTTGCGCTTTGATAACAAGCACGCCCTCTTTAGTAATGCGCTTGTCATTTAAATTTAATAACCTGTCCTTATAAAAATCAGGCAAAGATGAAGCAGTAATATCAAATCTCAAATGTATAGCACTGGATACTTTATTTACATTTTGACCACCCGCACCTTGTGCGCGGATAGCGGTAAGTTCTATTTCGTTATCCGGTATAGACACATTGTTTGATATAATCAACATACTAAATAATCATTAAAAAAAGCTAATCTTTTTTCCCTGTAATACCCGCAGTTAAAACAAATCGCATAGCTTCATCCATACTCATATCACACTCATGAATATCCTTTCTCGGAATCAATAATGTAAAACCACCTATCATATAACTCATTGGTATATATACAAGTACACTATCAGTTTGTTTGGCAAATGCAGGAAGCCTGCTTGAATCTTCCTGCGTTATAAAACCAATCATAAACATGCCATTTATATTTACCGATACAACTTTACCAAAACCTTCTTTTTTAGGTGAAAAGAAATCAAACAAATCACGAATTGATCGATACACTGTTTTTATTAAGGGCACTCTGTAAAGCGCCTTTTCACCGAAGGCGAATATCTGCCTTACCAATATGGCTTTCATCAACAGGCCAACAATAAAAACAACAATTAACCCTGCTATAACACCCATGCCAGGAAAGTATATTTCATCTGACAGAACCCAGCGTAAAGCCGTAATCATCATATTTTCTGATGTAACTGCTAACCAGTACAACAAATATACTGTCAATATAATTGGCAGCAGTGTAATAAAACCTGTTAGTAGTATTTTACTGAGAGACTTAAACATATTTTTTCCGATTTTATAAATATATTAATAAGATTAAATTATTAAAGGATTTTCAAACACATCTGTATTGACCAGATATTAGAGCCCGGGTGTGAACATAACCGATTTAATCACCGCTGCCTGCCCATCAATAACTTCACGTCTTTTAAATAATCGAATAAAACGCAATACGAACGCTTTATTCTTCTTATTTTGTTTCATATTAACTTCATTTTTATTGATTTAAGCACGGCGAATATACACAATAATATGATATATTGCTGCATGTCCACATTAATTACCGTTCAAAGGTTATAAAATGCACTACTCAAAAGACTACCTGGCAGAACTCGATATTTTAATCCAATATAGCCTTGATTCGACGCAACAGGGTTTAAAAGTTCATTCAAATGCAGATGAAGAAAAAATTGAAGCTGTTGAAAGGTTATTTGATAAGGGACTGGTAACTGCAACAGATGGTGGTTATTTAACAGATCTGGGTCGTAAAGCAGCAGAGCATGCACAGGCACTTATCCTTATGTTAGCCCCTCACCATGAGAACGTTGCCAGTTAGTGATATTAAATAGTGTTATTAAAATATACTAAGACTTATTTCTAAACATTTTAACAAGTGTAACGCTAACAACCGTTACACTCACACCAACCAGACAGACAGATAGCAGCATTAGCGCTTCAGCCATGGTTACGCCAAATAAAATCTCCGGCGTATAACCACAGGATGCCTCAACCTGATACAACCAGGGTATCCACTGCTCAATAGCAAACCACTCTGGTAAACCCGCACTAAACCCACAATCAGAAAAGATGAATCCGCGCTCTGTACCCAAAAGCAGATAACTTCGCTCTAGTAGCCCTATAGAACAGATCACTACACCGAACTGAGCAAGCACATTTAACAGAGCATGTTTACGTAATATGAAACCAATACTGCTGATAATAATTAATAGAGAAAACCATAAGCGAACCTGTATACAGACCACACAGGGCAACTCTTCAAGCTGATATTGATAAAAAAGCGCCACAGCTAGTAATCCCAGCCCCATAAAAATATAGGCCGACCAATAAAGTCGACTCTCAGCCAGCTTTTGCAACGTATTTGAAATATCCATAAGCCATTATCTAATTATTAAGCCCCCTAAATCAAGCGCGCTTTTAACCTCTCACGGCCTGATAATGACTCGTCTGGTGTTTCTATATTAATTAGAATGGTCTTATATTAGAAATTAATGTATAATATGCGATCAATTTCAGGGCGCACCTCGGTCTGCGCCTGTATTCATGCTTTACTCAGCTCGAAACAAACTAACTGTTTCCGCCTAGACCGTCCCATAACAGACCTCTGGTTTTGTAATGGATGGGCAGATACCAAAAATCTGTGTTCTGGAGAACATCGAAATATGTCATTTGAAACCCTTGGCCTACGGGCTGAATTACTCCGTGCTGTATCCGAAAAAGGCTACACCACACCTTCACCAATACAACAACAAGCCATTCCACCTATTCTAGATGGCAAAGATCTTATGGGGGGCGCGCAAACAGGCACAGGAAAAACTGCCGGTTTTACTCTGCCGTTACTAAACAACCTCATGTCTTCTGGAAAAAACCAGAAAGGTCGTGCAATTCGCGCACTGGTATTAACACCTACGCGGGAATTAGCCGCTCAGGTAGGCGAAAGCGTAGAGATGTATGGCAAATACCTGCCCCTTAGATCAACTGTTATTTTTGGTGGCGTGAGTATCAACCCACAGATTAAAAAGATGAAAAATGGCATTGATATTCTGGTCGCAACACCTGGTCGTTTACTTGACCATGTTAGCCAGAAAACGATTGATCTTTCACAGCTTGAAATTTTAGTGCTTGATGAAGCTGACCGCATGCTCGACATGGGGTTTATTCACGATATTCGTAAAGTGCTGGCGTTAGTTCCTAAAAAGAAACAAACCCTGTTGTTCTCAGCCACCTTCTCTAATGATATTAAAAAACTAGCTAATGGCCTGTTAAATAACCCTACATTAATTGAAGTTGCCAGAGTAAATGCAGCAACAGAAACCGTTACTCAAGTAGTGCACCCGGTTGATAAAGGGCGTAAACGTGAATTGCTTTCTTTTTTAATCGGTTCAAATAACTGGCAACAGGTGCTGGTTTTTAATCGAACAAAACACGGTGCCAACCGACTTGCTGAACAGCTAACTACGGATGGAATAAATTCTGCCGCTATTCACGGTAATAAAAGTCAAAGCGCTCGCACTAAAGCACTGGCTGATTTTAAGTCCGGAAAAGTACGCGTTCTGGTTGCTACTGATATAGCTGCGCGCGGTATAGATATTGACCAGCTACCACACGTAGTCAATTATGAACTCCCGAATGTTGCAGAAGATTATGTACACCGTATTGGTCGAACCGGGCGAGCCGGTAACGAAGGTGAAGCAATGTCATTAGTTTGCGTTGATGAACACAAACTACTTAAAGATATTGAACGTTTGATAAATTTTGATATCCCGCAAGTTATCATTGACGGTTATACCCCTGACCCTTCTATCAAAGCGGAACCAATACAAAATGGTCGCGGCGGACAACAAAGAGGCAGAAGACCTGCAGGTAAAAAACAAAACTCAGGCAATCAAAATAGAAAACGTAATCAACAACGTCGTAAGCCTCAGGCAGCGTAGATTACAGGTCGTAAAAGAGGACGTTATTTAACCTTACGACTTTATGAATAATATATTTATTTAAATAAACAAATTTTTAGGAATTAAGACATTGTTAACTACTGCAAATATCACTATGCAATTTGGCTCTAAGCCATTATTCGAAAATGTTTCGGTTAAATTCACTAATGGAAATCGTTACGGTTTGATTGGTGCTAATGGTTGTGGCAAATCAACCTTTATGAAAATTCTTGGGCGCGATCTTGAACCAACAGCCGGTAATGTTTCAAAAGACCCGGACGAGCGAATTGGTAAATTAAGACAGGATCAGTTTGCTTATGAAGAATTTACGGTAATTGACACGGTATTAATGGGACATGAAGCTTTATGGGCAGTTAAGTCAGAAAAAGATGCTATTTACGCTAACCCCGAGATGACCGAAGAAGATGGCATTCGCGCGGGCGATCTCGAAGCAGAGTTTGCTGAAATGGATGGTTATACCGCTGAGGCCCGAGCTGGTGAATTATTATTAGGTGTCGGCATTCCTGTTGAACAGCACTACGGCCCAATGTCTGATGTTGCTGCTGGCTGGAAACTGCGAGTACTGCTTGCGCAGGTTTTATTTTCCGAGCCCGATATTATGTTACTCGATGAGCCAACTAACCACCTGGACATCAACACTATTCGCTGGTTAGAAGCAATTCTAAACTCACGTAACTGCACCATGATTATTATTTCCCATGACCGTCATTTTTTAAACAGTGTTTGTACACATATGGCAGATCTGGATTACGGCGAAATACGCATGTACCCTGGCAACTATGATGAATATATGACCGCTGCAACACAGGTGCAGGAGCAGTTATTAGCTGGTAACGCGAAAAAATCTGCAGAAGTAGCCGAACTTAAAGCTTTCGTTAGTCGATTTTCGGCCAACGCTTCAAAATCGAAACAGGCAACTTCTCGCGCTAAAAAGCTCGATAAAATTGTATTAGATGAAGTAAAGCCATCTAGCCGTAAAAACCCGTTCATTCAATTCCAGGAAGATAAAAAACTTCACCGTTTAGCTTTAGAAGTTGAAGGTTTAGGAAAAACGTTTGATAAAGAAGTTTTTAAAGATTTTAATTTAATGGCAGAAGTGGGTGAGCGTATAGCAATCATTGGTCCGAATGGTATCGGAAAAACCACGCTTTTAAGATGTCTTTACGGAGATATAGAACCAACAGCTGGTTCAGTGAAATGGTCAGAAAATGCAGATTTAGGTTATTACGCACAGGATCATGCAAGCGATTTTGAAAAAGACAATACACTGATTGACTGGATGTCCGAATGGGGTCAGGAAAAAGATGACGAACAGGTTATTCGAGGCACCTTAGGTCGTTTATTATTTTCACAGGATGATATCGATAAATCGGTTAAGGTTCTTTCCGGTGGTGAACAGGGGCGTATGTTATTTGGTAAATTAATGCTGCAACGTAATAATATTTTATTGTTAGACGAGCCAACCAATCACATGGATATGGAATCTATTGAATCACTTAATCTGGCGCTTGAAAATTACCCGGGCACATTGGTTTTTGTAAGTCACGATCGCGAGTTTGTGTCATCTTTGGCAACCCGTGTTATAGAACTAACAGACCAGGGAATCATTGATTTCCGTGGTACTTATGAAGACTATCTTGGCAGCCAGGAAACAGGTAAGAAAAAGAAACAAGCCTAAGTTATCAACATATTGAATGTTCTTAAAATCATTAATGTTTTTAAGCAGCCATACACTCAGTTAACACCTTAAATATTTTTTAAGGTGTTAACTGAGTGTCGATGATTCTAATATTTATATTTTTCTCCTTCATGGAACATGAGCAATAATGAGCGCCTTCTCTACACTACCTTTATCTGCTGAATTTTTAACAAATCTAACTTCTTTAGATTATAAAGAAATGACCCCCGTACAAGAGCAGAGTATTCCTCTGGTATTAGAGGGTAAAGATATACGCGCTCAGGCAAAAACAGGCAGTGGTAAAACCGCCGCATTTGGAATTGGTTTATTACATAAACTCGATTCAAAAAGTTATCTTACCCAGGCTTTAGTTCTTTGCCCGACACGTGAGTTAGCTGATCAGGTGAGTAAAGAGTTGCGTCGTCTGGCACGGCCTATCGCGAATATAAAAATCACTTCTTTATGTGGTGGCACACCCATTGGCCCGCAGCTTGCATCACTTGAACATCACCCGCACATTGTTGTTGGCACACCGGGAAGAATTTTAAAACATTTACAGAAAGGCACATTAAATCTGGAAAATTTAAAAACCCTGGTACTTGATGAAGCTGACAGAATGCTGGACATGGGTTTTTCAGACGACATTAATAGCATTATTGATAAAACACCTAAAGAAAGACAAAGCCTGTTATTTTCCGCCACTTTCCCACAGCAAATAAAAAAAATAAGTCAGTCTATACAAAAAAATCCTGTAGAAATATTAGTTGAAGCAATTCATGACGATGCAAATATAAAACAGGTATTTTACGAAATAGATAGAAACAAACGCACCGCTAGTCTTATTTCACTACTGCAGCACTACAGCCCGCAATCGACAGTTATATTTTGCAATCGAAAACAACAATGTAAAGAGCTTGCTGAAGAACTCTGGAAAGAGGGTTTTCATGCAGTAGCATTACACGGTGACCTTGAACAAAAAGAGCGTGACCAAAAGCTGGTTCAGTTTTCTAACAAAAGTAGCTCAATCTTAATTGCGACTGATGTTGCAGCACGCGGTTTAGATATTAAAGATTTAGAAGCCGTCATTAATTTTGAAATTTCCCCTGACCCTGAAATACACATACACCGAATCGGTAGAACCGGGCGTGCAGGAAACGATGGTCTTGCATTAAGTTTGTTTACAGCATCAGAAGCTGCAAAAGTAAATGCCATAGAAGACTATCAAAAGTCTGCTGTCACCATACAAAGCACGTCAACCCTGAAACCTGAACAGGGCAGTAAAATAGTACCCCGCATGAATACATTATGCATCACTGCAGGGCGTAAAAACAAAGTTCGTGCAGGGGATATTTTAGGCGCCTTAACTAAAAACACTCAACTACCGGGTAAACATATTGGGAAAATTGATATCTTTGAAATCGTTTCTTATGTTGCAGTAGAACAGGCATTTGCCAAACAGGCTTTACAGATACTGTCTGAAGGAAAAATTAAAGGCCGCAAATATAGAGTGCGAAAACTTTAATAAGTCAGATAACCCGAAAACGAATATTTCGGGTTATCTGATATCTAGTTTGCAGGCACAATCATCGGAGCTTGCCCTCCACCATAGGGAGCGCCGTATGCTGGATATGCGCCATAACCTGGATACCGACTAAGGCCTCCCGGATACCCCCCATAACCACCATACGCAGGATAACCGCCATAACCTCCCGGATAACCTCCATAGCCATAACCAGGATACCCACCATAACCCCCCGGGTAACCACCATACCCATAACCGGGATATCCACCCCAGGGACTATTGTAACCCCCGGGATAACCACCCCAGCCAGGGCCATTACCCCAGTTGTTAAAGGGATTCCAGAAAGCGTAAGCAGGAGACATGATAAACAGTGTAGCTGAGGCTACAGTTATGATTGCAAGAATTTTATGAATTTTAGTCATATTATGATTCCTTGATTTGTCATTTTCAGCGATCATTTTTCAGGGACAACATCCCTTCATGCATAAAAAACAATCACACACATATAATAATAAAATAGACCCTGCTTCATGTATTGACCTGGATCATATTTTCTTATTATCAGAATCTATATCAACTACCTTAAAGAACAATCATGGATACGCTATAAGTAGCTGTTAAACCAGTATCAAATAACATAACGAAGCGATTATTATGGCTCCACATACATTCAATACTAACCCTTCACTTGCCATTTGCCTTGTTGTAAAAAAACCACTGGCATAAACAATACTATTGGGTGCGGTTGCTACTGGCATCATAAAGGCACAGCTTGCACTGATGGCTGCGGGTATCATTAATAACCGGGGATCAATATTTGACCCCATAGCTGTAGCCGCTAACACGGGCATTAATAAAACTGTGCTTGCGGTATTGCTGGTTGTTTCTGTTAAAAAGGTAACTCCTAAACAAATTGAAAATATCATTAACCAGATAGGCAGGCTTGACAGGTTAGACAAGTTTTCTGCCAGCACGGCACTCAAACCTGAAACACCAAAGGCTTTGGCCAGAGTAATACCACCACCGAATAATAAAAGCACACCCCAGGGTATACTTTCTGCCGTTTTCCAGTCGAGCAAACGTTTGCCTTTACCATCGGAAACAATAAACATTAAAATTACCGCTATCAAAGCTACCGATGCATCATTCGCTGAGGGTAAATCCAGCCAGTGACTCCAGCCACCGAAAGGCTCTTTTCTGGTTATCCAGCCTGTCGCGGTTAATAAAAAGATAAACATCACACGTTTTTCAGTAGTACTCCACTGGCCCACTTCAGGCATATTAAAACCACCGGTATAAGTCAGTTTTCTTGTTAACCACAACCAGGTCACTGGAATCATACAGAGTACTATCGGCACCCCCCAGCTCATCCATTCAATGAAACCAATATTTTTATTAAAAGTCTGCTCATACACCTGCATAAAAACCAGATTTGGGGGAGTGCCAATTGGTGTTCCTATACCACCAATACTCGCAGCAAATGCAATACTCAACATCAGGGGAACCGCTAAATGTTTATCACTTGCCTGATTGGCTACGGCTATAGCAACCGGTAGCAACATTAAAGTAGTCGCCGTATTTGAGATCCACATACTCAAACAGGCAGCGGTCACCATAAATCCCAACACCAGTTGTTTACTACTGTTGTTACCAAATAAATTCACCATAAATAAAGCCAGACGCCGATGAGCACCGCTTTTCTCCATGGATTTAGATAAAATAAAACCGCCGAGTAATAGCAAAATTAAAGGGCTTCCATAGGACTGCCCGATTTCATTATTGGTTAATACGCCTGTAAGCTGAAACACAGCCAGTGGAAATAAAGATGTCACCGGAATAGGAACGGGTTCAAACACCCACCAGAAAACACATAAAACACTTACCGCAGCGGTAATAGCCAAAGCACTATTATTATGTGCGGATACACTATTGATTGTTAAAAAATAAACCAGTAAAGCACTTAAAGGCCCTGCAAATAACGCGCTGGTTTTTAAATTTAAATTCACTTTTTCCCCTATAAAACTTCGTTACGAAAAGTCTAACAATCAAATATCCTGCACACTATATGTGACACATAAGGTATGTGACTTCCCCGCATTCAGGTGAATAACATCTTCATCTGCATTAGCAGATTCAACGCATAACATTTGCAAATAACCGTCCTTACCCAGATCACCCATTTTTTCTGCAACCGTTTCCCAGGGGTTCCAGACAATAGTCGACTGACTACCCTGTTTCGTTATTTTAATTTTTCTCAGCCCGTCATTAATAACAATATCATCTGCGGTTTTCACATAAACACGATCAACTTCTTCCTTTATTTCAATAAAACCGTTTTGCTTTTTACGTTTAAAATTGTCAGGCTTGTCCAGATATTCCTTTGCATCTAAACCCTCTACCTGAGTAGTTCTAATGTCATTTATATTAAAATAGGTATGTAAGGCTTCACCAATCACTAACTCTTCTGCACTATTATTGGTTGTCTTTAGCTCTAGCTTCAGGGAAGCCCCCAGAGTAAGAGTATATTCAACAGAGGTAGAATATGGCCACATTTTCTGAAGCTCCTCACTCAGGCGTTCGGTATTCAAACCGAAACGAATCTGCGTTTCCCCGGTTTCCAGTTGCTCCGATCCTCTTAGCTCCCACATAACTGTGCGTGCAAACCCATGGGCAGGAAAAGAATCATCACTCTGATGAGCACCAAACCAGGGCCAGCATATGGGCACCCCCCCTCTTATGGATTTACCTGCTAAAAAGCGGGCTTCTTCCGATAACCATATAACATCATCCTGATTAGAGGGTAGCCAACTTAATAAATGCGCACCCTGAAAGCTTATTCTAGCTTCAGCCAGCTGATTCTTAAGCTCTATAAGTGGTATATCACCTTTTCCTTTAACGATACGAAGACTCGTCTCAGGTGATGTTATTGCAAACTGCTGATTTAAATTATCTATATATATGTCAGTCATTTATTTATACCCTGTTAATAACGAATTATCTTTTAGTCAGCTCTTATAGCCTTCTGTGACAGCTTTTTCAGTCATTGATATCAAATATTATTCAATCACCACAGCGCACCATAAAAACCTTAGTATTTATCTGGTCAAAACCCGACAAACGGCGTGTACCACATATTGCTAATATGCTAATTCTCTTATATATTTAAGTTATGACCTAATAAAGGTCACAAGCGCATGAAGCTTACTGTTTTAATAAAAATTTAGGAAATGAAAAAATGAAAAAATTATCTATGATAGCTGCTGCTGCAGCACTTACTGTTGTTACGTCTACTGCCAGTGCATGGTGGGGTCCTTTTAACAACAATGGTTATAACAACGGTTATAACAATGGCAATATGAATAACAACGGTTATGGTAACGGCATGACTGACATGATGGGCGATGGCAACTTCGGCTTTAATATGAAAGCTAATGGCCGAGGCAACGGACAGGGTTATGGCAATGGTTATAACAATTATAACGGTCAAAACCAGTACCGAGGTAACAACGGTTATGGTTACGCTCCATACGGATACGCTCCATACGGTTATGCTCCGAATGGTTATGCGCCTGCACCTGTAGCACCAGCTCCGGCTGCAGCTAAGTAATTAGCTATATACATATCCTTTCAATGATTTCATTAAAGGATTTATAACATGAGAGAGAGCAGGTCATGTTTAAGTGACCGGTTCTTCTTTGAAATATTATTCGAGGCATACAGTCATGACTAAAAAAGACACAGAAAAAAAAGAAGTTGTTACAACTGAAGAAGAAGCAGTAACCGTTACAGAAACTGAAACATCAGCTAAAGAGTCTGTAGAAGCGAAATCAAAAACTAATAAAGGTTTCTACCTTAGAGCAGGAACACTGGTAATGTTTGTTGGTGTTGCTGCATTAATTATTGGTTCAGTATGGTCAACTAAATCGACAGAAATTATTGCCGCTTTAGAAAGCACTGAAGAAACGAGTGATGTTATTGAAGCATCTTCAGTTAATGCATTATCAAATAAAGAAAATACAATAGCAGCAACAACATTTATACCAACTGAAACAATGACTTCAACTGCGCCTTTAGCAAAAAATGATTTTGCTAAGCAAAACCAGCAGACTTTTCAGGATATGAGAGCTCAGCAACGTGAAACAGTTGCTAACAACTTGCAAAAGCAAAGAGAAATGATGAAGGCCGCATTTGAAAAAGCTGACAAACAACGCCAGCAAATGATGGAGTTTGCGCGTAACAGACAAGCGCATCAACCAGCAGCTTTTCAACAGCCAGCGTTTAAGCAGGATCCAATGGTTGAAGTTATGGAAACACACCGTGTTGAAATGATGAAAATAATGGAAGAGCGTCGCCAGAAGTTTATTTCTGAAATGAATCAGGCTCGCACAACTAGAAGTTAATTTATAAATAAAATAACTCTTCACTCTACTCACATAAATATCAAGTGATACATTCACTGAAATATTATGTGAGTAGAACGTTATTAAGAGCTTTTATAAAAACTTTGATGTAAAATAAAAAAACAATGCGTGATTGCTTAGGGAGCTTCTCTGCGATTACGATAGAAATGATAAAAGAATATTCTATCGGTTTAGCAGAAGTCATGCGCTGCTAGGGTGGTTGGCTGGGGCCAACCACCCACCTTATTTTTAATACCGTAGGAGGGGGCACCCTGCTTTAGACTTCATATAGGTCTAAGTAAAATGTGACCAAAATGGTCACACCTGCGTTATTTTTTTTCTGCTACTGCAATCAAAACTTCCGTATTAAACCAGACACCATCTTCACCTAATAACTGGTTAATTTCAGTTATATGTTTTTCCTTAAACTCAATTTGTTGTTGTTCTGTCAATTGATTTAATAAAGAGCGATAACCCGCATTCCATACCACGTCCCACCACATCTGAGCATCCGTCATCTGATAACCAAGCGGTTCATGGTGTACGGTTACATTCGTTATACCCACTTGCTCAAACTGCGCCTGAATCAACTCTTTAGTTGAAAGCCTTTTCCAGGATAATGGTGGCACTTCTTTTCCAAAAGATTCGTAACATTCCAGAAACATATCAGACATAGGTGAAAAAGCGTCACCAGTGAATGTGCTAATAGTGATTTTACCAGCAGACTTAACAACTCGACTGATATTGTTTAAAGCGTGGGTCATATCTTCTAAAAAGAATAACCCGAAACTGCTGCTGGCAATATCAAAACTTCCATCTGCAAAATCAAGGTGATCTAAATCCATTTGTAAAAATTCAGTATTGCTTAAATTTTGTTCAGATGCTTTATTTTTAGCCTGTTGTAACATACCACTAGACAGGTCAATACCCGTCACTTTACCCTCAGTCAATAACTCAGCCGCGGCCAGTGCAACCACTCCCGTCCCTGTACATACATCAAGTAATAACTGATCTGAGTTTAAATCCAGATGGTGCATCATACGTTTTGCGGTTTGTGGAAAAAACGATAATGAGGGATGGTCATAACCCTGGGCTACTGTATCAAAGCCCTGCTGAATCATTTTCTTTCTATCCTGGTTTTCTGGCATGAGTTATATTCCCTATATTTTTATATAAACAGTTTTGTATGTGAATCTGCTATTTTATTTTTTATAACGCCAAGGTAAGTAAATGATCAATCAACACTTGCATCAAGTCCAATCCAGCTCAAATAGCAATAATTATTCTCATCACGAAAACTATCATCAACTTTCACTTTAATTGTTTGGTCTGACATATAAGCTGAAAAAGCCATTGAATACTGCTC
>Ga0316206_1001267_pt1 | contig 23831 bp, 21 predicted proteins | sample 6monthpyrite_MG_FD_204942 | JGI IMG/M metagenome (GOLD analysis project Ga0316206, IMG submission 204942) | Microbial mat bacterial communities from mineral coupon in-situ incubated in ocean water Damariscotta River, Maine, United States -... | ecosystem: Environmental > Aquatic > Marine >... | reverse complement strand
AGGTGATGAGCCAGCTGCATCCTTCGAAAGCCAACCGATGAAGATGGTCGGTAAGCCGGATGCGGGAGAACCGCACGTCCGGTTTGAAGAGGGGGGCGGGCCAATAGGTCCGTCCCTACTCGACGGTACATGGAGTGCGGCACAACGAAGCCGGGCATCTTGTAGATCAGCTGCTCCTTGAAGCCCTTGGGCAAGTGCTTCTTGAGCGTCTGCCGCAGCTTTTTCATCGGCGCTTGGCGTTCGGCGGGCAGGTCAGCGAGATAGCTGGCAATCGTGGGTGTGGGCATGGCGCGTGTGGGAATAAGGTGCGTTGGGAGAGCGTATCGTAGCTGTGGCTTGCAATTTGTGGGGTTAGGTTTTGGACTCGAGCCGGCGTGCTCGTCGACTAGCATGCGTGGATGAAGTCCCTGATCTTGTTTGGTTTGTGCCTCGCGTGGGCGGGTTGTCAGAGCGTCTCGCCTGCGGGCGGGGCCGACGCGAAGGTGCACAAAGTCGACGTCTTGATGGCGCCTGGCTGAGGCAACGGAGCCCTCGCGGTCGCGAGGATTCAAGCGGGGGCGGACGAGCTGCATATCGCGGTCGACGTGACCGGCATCGACGTGCCAGCGGACGGCGAAGCGCCCCGCGGGTTCCTCGGCAGCCCAACGATCCAGATCGACGGGCGCGACCTCGAGCCCGCCGCGCGGCTGCGCACCGGCACGGGTTTCGGCTGACGCGTGTACCCGGATCCGAGTTCGGATTCCCCCGGTGTGCCCAGCGACGCGATGATCAAGGCTGCGCTTCTCGAGTAGCTACGCAGCGTCCTAGCAGCGCTTAGCCGCGGGCGCCGATCAGCGCGCCCATCAGGGCGAGCGTGGCGGCGGCGTCTTCGAAGTTGGGGTGCGGGCTGCGGCCCGTGCCTTCGAGCACGGCGTGCGCGAAGGCGCGCGTGAAGCCGAAGGCTTGGCCTAGGTCGGGCTCGGGTCTGATGCTGTGGTCTTCGGTGTTCGTGCCGCGCGTGATTTCGATGTGGCCGGGCTGCGACCAGCTCCAGCGCAGGGTGGCTTCGGTGGCTTGGACCTCGAGGCCGGTGAAGCCGGGCGCTTCGCCGGGTGCCAGAAGGGCGAGGTCCAAGGAGACCTCGATGTTGGCCTCGCCGGCGGTGTGCATCGTTCGGTTTGCGCCGGGCACCGTGCCCGCGCCGAACAGCGTCGTGAGGCATGTCGCGGCCATGCCGGCGAGCAGCGGGTAGCCGTCGCCGCGGCCTTGCGCTGCTGCCTCGGGCAAGCGGATCTTCAGAGTGGCGGACTCGAGGTCTCCAAGGTGGCCAAGTAGCTCGGCGACCTTGTCGCCGCCGTTCAGCATCGGGCGCGGCAAGGTCGTCGCGTGCAAGATGCCCCCGGCGGTCGCCTCTTCGAAGAGCGCTTGGGCTTCCCTTGGATCCGTGGCGAGCGGAAGCTCGCACAACACCGGCTTGTTCGCTGCGATCGCGGCGCGCACGCATGCGGCGTGCGTGTGTGGCGGCGTGGCGACGATCAGCGCGTCGACGTCGTCGCGCGCGGCGAGCTCGTCGGGCGCGCACAGGGCGGCGCCAAGCTCGGCGGCGAGTGCTTCGGCGCTGCCGTCGGGGGCGCTCGCGATGACCGCGATGTGCGCCTCGGCAAAACCCCTAAGGCTGGCGACGTGCGCGCCGCGGGCCTGGCGACCGGCGCCCCAAAGACCAAGACGAAGCGGAGAAGTGGGAGGCGGCATGGCGGCGGGGGGGTGGGGGATGGTGGGCCCTGTAGGACTTGAACCTACGACCGAGCGATTATGAGTCGCCTGCTCTAACCGACTGAGCTAAGGGCCCGACCAAGTGGGGGGAGTATAGACGGGGGACTTAGGAATCGTACTCTTCGGGCATCCAGGGCTGCAGGTTTGCGACGGAAGCGCGCGCGGCCTCGGACGTGGGCAGGCCCCACTTTTGGAAATAGGGTCCCAAGTTGCGGTCGGTCGCGTGGCTGAGCTCGATCAGCCAGCGGTCGTGCTTGGCGGCGTCGTCTTTCGGGCGCTTGGCGGGCGGAAGAGACAGGTAGCTCGCGAGCGCGGCCTTGATCACCGGCCAGCCAAAGTCGCGCTGCACGGTCGCGTACATCATCAGGGCAAGGCCCGGCTGGCGCTTCCACTCGTCGAACGGGGCGCCGCTCGCGAAGTACGCCGCGGGTTTTGCTTTTTGGTTCTCGAGCCAGGGGTTGTGCCAGGCCTCGAGGTGCGCCATGCGCTCGTTCACGTACAGGCTGAACAGGTTGTTCGTGACCTCGCCGGTGCCGGCAAACGTCCAGTCGCGCTTCTGGGCGTTGTGCCCGAACTCGTGGAAGTAACCCCAGTCGCCTTTGGTGCTGAGCGTGGCGAGGTCGCAGGCGGCAGAGTGCTCGCGATTGTCGGCGCCGTGGGTCATCACGGGGTAGCCCGAGTGCATCCAGCCGGCCGAGATTTGGATGTCCTCAACGAGGCGTTCGGGAGCCGTGGGCTGCGGCTCGCCGCGGAGTTCTGGGTAGCAGCGCATGGACTCGTCCCACCACTGCATCAGCGCGGCGGGGTCGTCGAGCTTGCGCAGCGCGGGCGCGGGCAGCGTCAGGATCACGCCGTCGCAAGCGAGCTCGCCCCAGGGTGCGAGCGTCGTGCGGCGCCGCTCCCAATCCGCCAAGCTGCCGCTGCCTTCCGTGACACGCAGGTCGAAGTAGGGCGCTTCGACCACGTGCATGAGTTCGAAGGTTGCCGCTTTCGCGCCGCGTCCGGGCACGAGGTAGATCAGCCCGCCAAACGGCGAAGCGAAGTCGTTGCCGCCATCGGTTAGCGCATGCTCGAGCGTCACCTCGGGCCAGCGGCTCCACTTGTCCTTGTGCCACAAGGTGTCCTTGTGTGCGCCAATGCGCAGGCTCCAGCCGTTCGCGTTGCCGGACGTGACGCGCGCGCGCACGACCTCACCGGGCGCAGCGTACAGCCCCGTAGACTGCCAGCCGCCGACGGCGACCGCGTCTTTCGAGAGCGCGACTTCATGCGTGGCGCGCGGCGCTTCGCTTGGCACCGCACCCGGGAAGAAGTCGGCGCCGGGCGCGGCGGGGACGCGCTCTGCCGCGAGCTCCTTCCACGTCGTGGTCGCCAGCAGCATGCCCAGGTGGCCGGCCACGTTGCCGGCCGACACGGGCTTGCCCGCGGCCGGCACGTGGCTCGCCAAATCGGCGCCCGCAAGCGCGGCCTCGATGCGCGGGAGCAGCAACGCATCGTCAACGGGGAGCGCGCGCAACAGTGCCGCCACGCGCGCCGCGTCTCCGGCTAGAGCCACGTCACCGAGGCTTCCGTCCAGCTGCGCAATCACGCGCTCGGCAGCGCGCCCCGCGTGCAGCTCCGCATTCGGCCGCGCCTTCACGTCGTACCCCGAACCACCCGCCGTATCCGCGCCAAACACCAGCCCGAACCGCCGCGCCAAGGTGTTGTGCCCAAGGTCGCTGCGGATCGACAGCCCGCCGCCTTGCCCGCTCCAGATCTGCTGCCGTCCCCACGGGCACGTGCCAAACAGAAGCCCGCCGCCCGCGGCCACAAAGTCCTCCAGCTTGTCGAGCTCCGCGCCCGCAAGGTCGCCACCGACCCACGCGACAACGTCAAAGTACTTCAACTTCGCCAAGGACGGCAGCGCGCTTTGCCGCTCGATCCCGTCTAGCTTCTCGGCGTACACAGCCTCGAGCCCCGGCCCGCCACCCAGCACAAACACATTCAAATCGTCGAGCCGACCACGCCCGGCCCACCCGATCGCATCGTCCATGAACCCGCCCGCCTGCCAGCCGCCAAGAAACGCGTTGTGCCCAAAAGCCAGCACGCGCCCCTTCTTAAAGTTCGCGCCCGCGATGATCCCGCGACGCGTGTCCTTCTTCCCCACGCTCGCCACGACAAACGCCTCGCCGCCGAAGGCCAAAACCTCGCCGGGCAGCGCGCCCGGAGGCGGCCCGAGCCCCGCCGCGGAGCGCGTCAGGGCCTCGAAGTCACCGGGCTGCTGAGCGGAAGCAGCCGTAGCCAGAAGAACGCAGCATGCAACAAGAAGTCTCATGCCCGCATTGTAAGGGCCGCGACGCGAATCCAACGCATACGGTGCCAGGCACAAGTTGCACAGGATTCGGCACTGAAGGGAGCCCTACATATGAAGGTGCGCCTTCGGCCGCAGGGTGCCTACAAGCTGAAGGGGTGCTTCAATGCCGAATCCTGTGCAACTTGTGCCTGGCACCGTATGCGTTGGATTCGCGCCGCCACAGGGCCCAACGGAGCCACTCCTGCTCAAAAGAGAAGATTCCTCGCGCATGAACGGTTACAAATGTCACCGTTCGGGGGTAATTTGTCATCGAAGACCCAAGGCCCGGAACCGCTCCTATGAAGAAGCCCAAACTCGATCCCCCGACTCCCGCCGAGTGGAAGATCCTCCGCATCGTTCACGCGCAAGGCACGTCCGCCGCGCGTGAAGTCGTCGCCGTCGCAGAGACCGAGTGGGGCTGGTCGCAGAGCACGATCAAGACGCTCCTGCGGCGGCTCGTCGCGAAGGGACATCTCGACACGCGCAGCGTCGGGAACGCGTTTCTGTACACGCCGACAAGCTCGGCCGTGAAGCTCCTGTGCACGGAAGCCGATGGCCTGTTGGCGAACGCCGCGAAAGACACCGTCGGCCCGCTGCTGGCCTATATGGTGAAGAAGAGCAAGCTCTCGAAGCAGGAGCTCGAAGACCTGCGCGCGCTCTTGGACGACAAGGAGTCGCGCTCATGATCGCCTCGTTCGCAAGCGCCGCGGTGGTGTTTTTGGCCGAGCGCTCGATCGCGTTCGCGGTCGTGTTCCTCGTGCTGGGCGCGGTCTGGATTCTTGCGCGGCGCTTCTTGAGCGCCGAGCTGTCGAGCCTGTGGTTCTTGGCTCCGCTTGTGGTCTTGGTGCTGCCGCTCGAGTCGTGGATTCCGAATCCATGGGAGCAGTCGAATCCGATCGAGAGCGCCGTCCGCGCGGCCTTGCCAAGCGGCGTCGAGCGCTCGTTGTTGGACGCCACGACCGAGGGCTTCTTGGACTTCACGAATGCACCAAGCGCTGCCGCAACCGCTTCGCCAGACGCGGCGGCGTCTGTCACAACAGCCGTTGCGGCTCCCCGCTTCGCGCTCACGATGCCCGCGCCGTCGACGTGGCTCTTCGCAGCTTGGATGCTTGTGATCCTCGGCCTCGCGTTGCGGTTTTGGCGAGGACATCGAGGTCTTGGCACTTGGCTCCAACAGGCAAATGCGCTGGATCCGAGCGACTTTGGCATCGACTTGGCCGACCTGCAGCGTCGCGCTGGCGTCGCGGGGCAACTTGTGCTGCTCGAGACGCCCGAGCTTGAGTCGCCAGCTGTTGATGCGGGCCGTACGGCGGCGATCTTGTTGCCCGAAGGCCTTGCCGGCCGGCTGTCGCGCGACGAGCTGACCTGGGTCCTGCTGCACGAGCTTGCGCACCTTGCGCGCCGCGATCACCGCACGGAGTTGGTGCAGCGCTTGTTCGGCGCTGCCTTCTTCTTTCACCCGCTGGTCTGGGCGTCGAACCGGCTGGTGCGCGCGCACCGCGAGCTGGCGTGCGACGACATGGCCTTGGCGCTGATGGAGGCGCACGAGCGGCCGCGCTGCGCGCGCGCCTTGTTCGAAGTCATCGCGCACGCAACCGCGCTCTCAAGCCGGCCCGGCTTCCAATCAAGAACACCCCACGCGATGGCATCCCTGTTCCACTCCAAGAAACTCTTGAGGACCCGCATCATGCGACTCGTAGAACCCCATCGCCCCCTAACCCGTGGCCTGCGCGCCACCGCCTTCGTGGCGCTCCTTTTGACCTCGAGCGCCGCGCTCGCCGCCGCCCGCTTCCCGGCCTTTGTTGCCCAAGACGACGCACTGAAGATCGCCTTGAGCCAAGAGCCCGAACATGTTCTCGAGGAGTCGCACGACGGCGTGCAAGAGGATCTCGACGACATCGAAGAGGCGCTGAACGATGTGCAAGATGAGCTTGAGATCATGGCTCACAACGAGAGTGCCGGCGAGTTCGCTGACAGCATCCGCGGCGCCGCGCAGTTGGCAACCGACTGGCTCGTCCGCAACCAGGCGGAGGATGGCGCTTGGCATTTCGTGCGGCCGAAAAAAGAGGCCGGCAACGCGAGCGAGGAGCCCAAGCCCAAGTGGGGCGAGTTGATCACTGGCGCGAAACCCTCCGTGCGGTTCGAGCCTCTGCACACCGACATGGCGCTGACCGGCATGTCGCTCTTGGCGCTCGTGCGCCGCGCCGCAGTCGGGCCCCAGGATCCGGCCGTGCGCGCCTCGATCGACAAGGCCGTCAGCTACATCCTCGCGCACCAGGACAAAGAGCTTGGCCTGTTTGGCACGCAAGAGATGTGGCCCTTCATGATCGGTCACGCCCTCGCGACCGAGGGGCTTGCGCGCGCCAGCATCGGGCACATGACCGAGGCCAAGAAACACGCTCTCGAAGAGGCCGTGCGCTTCATCGAATCGGCGCGCAATCCCTACGCTGCCTGGCGCTACAGCTTTCCGCCGATGGGCGAGAATGACGCGCGTGTGACGGGGTCTGTGATGTTGGCTCTGTCGGCGGCGTTTGAGGCGGGCCTTGCCGCGTCGCCGGAGACGTTTGCCTCGGGCATGAGCTTCATGTTGAGCATGGAGGACAAGGAGAGCGGGCGCACCGGCTACATGGACGACACCGAGTTCGCGCTGCGTCTCAAGGGACGCCACAAGAGCTTCCCCGCCGAGCGCGCCGAGGTGCCGACGGCCATGCACATGCGTCTGCGGAGCCTCTCCGGCCTTCGGGCGCCGAGCGAAGACGTGATGCGCAAGGCCGAGGGCATCCTGCTGGCGAGCGTGCCGACTTGGGACGCGGAGTACGGCACGATCGACTACGACTACTGGTGGCAAGGCACTGAAGCGTTGGCTTCGCGCGGGGCATCCGGAGCCGAGTGGACCGACTGGCGCACGGCGCTCTTGGATGCGCTCTTGAAGCACGAGGTCAAAGAGGGCGCGGACGCCGGAACCTGGCCCATGATCGACGCCTGGTCGACCCCCGGCCTCGAGGCCTACGCGTCGGCCGCGAATGCGCTCAGCCTGTACGCAATCTTGCCCTTCGAATAAGAGCCGCACCTCCCCCGCTCCTCATTCGCGTGGGGCCGGGCCAACGCCCGGTGGCGGGGGAGGTGTCTTGATGCGAATCCAACGCATACGGTGCCAGGCACAAGTTGCACAGGATTCGGCATTGAAGCACCCCTTCAGCTTGTAGGCACTCTGCGGCCGAAGGCGCCCCTTCATATGTAGGGCGCCCTTCAGTGCCGAATCCTGTGCAACTTGTGCCTGGCACCGTATGCGTTGGATTCGCTACAGGTGCTTCGCTAGGAACGACTCCATCGCGCGGTAGAACTCGAACATGTTCTCTTCGTTGTGGAAGCCGTGGCCCTCGTCCTCCTTGAGCAGGTACTCGATCGCGATGCCGCGCTCCTTCAGGCCGGCGACGATCTGCTCGGACTCTTCCTGCTTCACGCGCGGGTCGTTGGCGCCCTGCGCGACGAAGAGCGGGCACTGGATCTTGTCGATGTGGAACAGAGGCGACGTGGCGCGGAAGCGCTCCTCGTCACGCTCGGGGTGGCCGACCATCTCGTACACCATCTCGAGGAACGGGCGCCAGTACGGCGGGAAGGCCTCGATCCAGGTGAACAGGTTCGAGACGCCGACGTAATCGACGGCGCACTTGTACAGCTCGGGTGTTTTGGTGATGCCCGCCAGCGTTGCGTAGCCGCCGTAGCTGCCGCCGTAGATCGCCACCCGCGCGGCGTCGACGATGCCGGCGGCGATCGTCCACTTCACGCCGTCGGTGATGTCGTCCTGCATGGCGAGGCCCCACTGGCCGAAGCTCTTCTGCCAGAAGGCGCGGCCATAGCCGGTCGAGCCGCGGTAGTTCATTTGCAGAACGGCATAACCGCGGTTCGCAAGGAACTGCACCTCGGGATTGAAGCCCCACGAGTCGCGCACCCACGGGCCGCCGTGCGGGTGCACGATCAAGGGCAGCGCGTCGCCACCGTCGCCGAGGTTGCGGCCGATGGGAAGCGTGAGGTACCCGGGTATGCTCAGGCCATCGCGCGCGTCGTAGCGGATCGGCTCTACGGGCGCGAGCGCGTCTTCTTTCAGCCACGGCGCGAGGTCGAACAAGTGCCGCATCTTGAAGCCACCTGTGCTTGCGGGCGCGCTCTCGTCGTACGGCGCGTCGAACAAGTGGTAGCTGCCGTACGTGCGGTCCGAGCCCGAGTACACGGCGTAGCGCGTCTCGTCCTTCGAGAAGCTGACGAGGCTGTTCTTCTTGCCCGGCAGGGCGGCGTCGACGAACTTCTGCAGCGCCTCGCGACGCGCGTCCCAGAACTTGTAGTGCTGCTTGTCGGTCTCGTAGCTCACGCCGACGGTGCACTTGCGCGCATGGCTTCGGATCAGCCCCGAGACGTCCACATCGTCGTGCTCGAAGACCAGCTTGCCGTGCTCGCCCGTTGTGGGATCGAACTCGAAGATCGCGCTCTTGTCGCGGCCCACGTTGCTGGACACCCAGATGCGCTGGTTGTCGAACGTGAAGCCGAGCGGCGACGCGGCTTCCTTGAAGTCGTACGTGGCAATCTCGCGCCACTCATCGGCTTCGGTGGCCCGGAATAGCATCGCCGTGTTGACGCCATCGGTTGTCGTCGCGAGGCGCAGCGCACCGTCGTGATCGGTCACCCAACCTTGAATGTTGCCGGGGTTCTCGGCGACCAGCCGCAGCTCAGCTGTAGCGAGCTGCATGTGATACACGTCGAAGTGCTCGGCATCGCGCTGGTTCATCTGGAACAAGAGCTCGCCCGGCCGCTCTTCGAGGTCGTCGATGACCGTGCACTGCACGCCGTCAAACGGCGTCAGGTCGCGCGGCTCGGCATCGCTGCCGTCGGCGCGCACCGCGAACAGGTGCCAGTTTTCGTCGCCGCCTTGGTCCATCGCGTACACGAGGTCTTCGTTGTCGGCGAAGAAGGCACCCGCGATGTCGCGCGCCGCAACGCTCGTCAGTTGCCGCGCGCGCGAGGGATCAAGCTCGTCGCCCGTAAGGTCGAGCACGAACAGGTTCATGCGGCGCACCGTCTGCCCGTCTTCGCCCTCGACATCGACGGGCTCGAGCCACGCCAGCCGAAGGCCATCCGGCGAGAGGCGCACGCCGGCGCGGTTGGGTTTCTTGAAGAAGTGCTCGAGGGGCAGGCGCGGGGTCTGTGTCGGGGTGCTCATGCGGGCAGGATAACGTGTCCGGTGGCAATTTTCGAAACCGGTTCACGAGCGGCCAAAGTGTTCACTTTTGAGCCTGGCTCGGTAAGTTCGACCTACAGCGGGCCGTGCAGCAGCTTCATGCAGAAGACGGAGCCGCCGGACTTCATGAACTCGGAGGTGTCGAGCTCGAGGACACAGAAGCCGGCCGCCTCGAGCGCTGCTTTTGACTGCGTGTTGCCGCGCTGGATCAAGACGTGCTTGCGGTCGGGGCACAGGGCGTTGCAGGCGAAGCCGCTTCGCGCCTCGTCCTCGGGGACCGCGATCGGGTTTTGGAATACGGCCTCGATTAGCTCGCGGCCGTCCTTTGTGAACGCGCCGGGGAACCACAAGCAGGATTGTTCGTCGAGCATCGCCAGGGCGGTGTCGAGGTGGTAGAAGTCGGGGTCGTTTAACTCGAGCGCTAGGACCTTGAGGTCATACCTCCGACTGAGCTCGTCCCAAGCTGCGCGTTCCGATCGCGGACCGCAGCCGGCCCACATGAGCCTTCGGCCAGGATGCCACAGGCCGTCGCCCATGCCTTCGATGCGCGTGTCGCGGCGCTTGAGCGCACTTGGCTGATAGCCGAGCTCGCGCATGAAGTTCACCACGTGCGGGACCTCGCCCGCGCGCTGTTCGCTGGCCATGTTGGACGCGATCACCACCGGCTGCCCGCCGGTCACTTCGCTTGGAATCGGCAGGCACTGATTCGCGCAAAACACAAGGTCGGGAAAACCCTCGAGCGGGCTGAGCACATCGACCTCAAGCTCGAGCCCTTCGAGCGCCTCGCGCACACACCACCACTGGCGGCGCGCCTCCTCGCGATCGACCGCGAGCAGGTTGCCATCGGCGTCCTGCATGTGCGCGTTGATCGCGTACAGGACGTCGAACTCGGCCGGGTCGGCCATCAGGATGTGGTCGGGCGCCGCAACGCCGGGAAGCTTGCCGAGCTCAAAGTCGAGCTCGGCGGCACGGGTGTAGATGCTCATGATGCCCACAAAGTAGCGGCGCACAGCGTCGATGAAACGATGGGCCGGAAACTCTCTGGATTCGGCGGCGCGCGTTTGGCCTGATGGACCCATGAGTCAAGTGGATCAGGCCCCGAGCAAGCCCCGTCTTGTGTTCTGGCTGCCGCCCGAAGAGGCAGCCAAGCGCTTTGGGGTTACGCGCGACGAGCTCACGCGGCGCGTGCGCTCGGGCGAGGTCACGATGCGCGCGAAGGTGGCGGGGGGCGAGCTTGTGGCGACGCTGTGCTCGACAGACCTGATCGCGGTGTTCGGTGCGCCGCGGACGAACGTGGGCAGTGTACGGGCCCTCGAGCCGAAGGCGAGTGCGGCTGAGCTCGACGCGCTGCATGGCGAGCTTGTGGCCGAGCGCGAAGCGGTGCGGCTCTTGGAGTTGGACCGCGCGCGGCTGGAAGGGCGGCTTGAGACCGCCGGGCGCGTCGAGCGTGGCCTGCAGCGCTACGCCGACAAGCTGGAGGGCCGCTTGGAAGAGGCCGAGGCCCTGCGGTTGCACCTCGCGCGCGCTGTCGGGCAGCTCGAGGCCGAGGCGCAGCGTCTGCGCGGGCAGCTGGAGGCCAACGGCCCCGCGCCGCGGCAGATCGAAGCGAAGGCGCGCCCGAAGAAGCGCCGCTGGTTCGGGCGCTAGCCGCATCGGCGGCGCACCTCTTTATCATGAAGGTGCCACGGCTGGCGTTGCGGGATCTTCGCTCTTGCTCTACCTTTAGGCGAGCTTCGTCCAGCCATGAATCCCCCAATCGTCCCCGTAGCAGCTGCCTGTGCAGCTGTTTGTTTGTCTGTCCTGTCGTCCTGTAGCGAGAGAACCAAGGCCGAGGCCGCGGATTCCGATGCGCCGGCCAAGCACGTGCTGCTCCTCTCGCTCGACACGCTGCGCGCTGATCACACGGGCTTCGGCGGGTACGCAAAGGACACGACGCCGTTCCTCGATTCGCTTGCCGCGCGAGGCGTGGTGTTCGACGATCACCGCTCCAACTCGAACTGCACGCTGCCGTCGCACGCGTCCATGCTGACTGGCCTGTTGCCGCCGAGCCATGGCGTCCGCATCTCGATGAATGTCGGCGAGACGCTGCACGTCTTGGCGCCTTCGGTCACAACGATCGCCGAGCGCTATCGGGATGCCGGCTATCGCACGACGGCAGTCACAAGCCACGCGGCCTGGTTGAACGAGGCGTACGGTTTCGATCAAGGGTTCGACAACTTCCAGACGCACTGGCAGATGGCCGACGAGACGATCGAGCAGTACTTGGAGTTGCTTGACGCCGAGCCCGATACGCGTAGCTTCACGTTCCTGCACTTCTTCGACATTCACTCGGATGGTGCCGGTTCCAATCCGCGCATCGCCTACAAGGCCGATCCTGAGTTGATTGCCAAGTTCGCTGGCGACATGCCTAAGGGGTTCATGGATAGCAGCGTCGATCCGTCGATGAGCGGTTCGGTTTGGCTTGGCTCGTTAGAGGGTGAGGATGCCCTCAATGAGGCCGAGCGCACGTTCATCGAGGGGCTCTACGACGCCGGCGTCGCGCAGCTCGATCGCGATTTGCGGGGGCTGTTTGAGGGTCTTGAAGAGCGCGGTGTTTTGCAGGACATGATGATCGTGATCACGTCGGATCACGGCGAGGGTTTTGGCGAGCACGGGAAGTATTTGCACGACGGCTTCCACTCGGAAGTCTCGCATGTGCCGCTGATCATTGTCCCGCCCGCGCGCTTTGGCGTGGCGCCGCACCGCGTGAGTGCGCGCACGCAGTCCACCGACTTGGCGCCGACGCTGCTTGAGCTCAGCCGGCTTGAGCCGATCGGCGAGACACGCTCGCTGGCCGATGCCGTGATGTTTGGCGGCGACCCCGAGGACTCTCAAGCGATGTTCTTGCATCGCGTCTTGATCGGCAGCGACGCCGAGGGCGACTTTCTATTGGTGCGCGACCCGAAGCGGCCGCAGTTCTTCGACACGAAGCTGGATCCCACCGAGAGCACAGACTTCGCACTCGACCCGGCCTACCGAGCCGCGCATGACACGCGCTTGCGCGCCGCGCTCGGACTTCTGGACGGCATGATCGACCGAGGAAAGCTGCACTTCGCCACGATCGAAGCCGATGCGTTGCGCGCGGCCACGTCGAGCTCGCTGGACGAAGCAGCTGAGTCCGAACTGCAAGACCTCGGCTACTTGTAGCGCGCGGTTACGCGGAGGGCTGGACGGGCTCTTCGAGCAGCTTGCGGGCTTTGAAGGCACTGCCCCACTCTTGCATCGACTTCAGGATGCTGTCCAAGCTGCGGCCAAACTCGGTCAGGTCGTACTCGACCCTTGGTGGCACCTCGGCAAATACCTTGCGCGAGACAATCCCATCCGCTTCGAGCTCGCGCAGCTGCAGCGTGATCATGCGCTCGGTGGCGTTCGGAGTCAGGCGGCGGAGCTCGCCGAAGCGCTTGGGGCCCGCAAGCAGGTGGCAGACCAGCACGGGTTTCCAGCGCCCGCCGATCACGCTGAGTGTTGCCTCGACGTCGCAGCCTGTTTTCCAGTTGTATTTTCGCGCCATTTTAGGCCTTTTTGGTGCCCGCAGTCATACTTACAAAAATGTTGGTACTTGCTGAAACCGCTGGTTGATCTACCTTACCGCTCGAACGCAAGAGGACAAGCCGCGAGGCCCACAAAAGTCCTCTTGGGAACCGAATCGCGCCCCACCAAACCGAAAATCAAGACCAAACCATGCGAGCCATTGGACACACCACCGCCTGCCCCCTGTCTGCCGAAGATGCCCTTGTCGAGCTCCAGCTCGAGGCCCCCGAGCCCGGCCCCCGCGATCTCGTTGTCGAGGTCCGCGGCGTCTCGATGAACCCAGTCGACGTCAAGGTGCGCGAGCAAATGGCCCCGGACGGCGACCACCGCGTGCTCGGTTGGGACGCCGCCGGAGTCGTGCGATCGGTGGGCGAGGCCGTGACGAACTTCGCACCTGGCGACGAGGTCTTCTACGCGGGCGACATCACGCGCCCCGGCTCAAACGCCGAACTGCAGTTGGTCGACGAGCGCATCGTCGGCCGCAAGCCGACCTCGCTGGACTTCGCCGATGCGGCCGGTCACCCGCTCACGGCGATCACCGCTTGGGAGCTATTGTTCGACAGCTTCGGGATCGAGGAAGGCGGCGGCGCGGGCGAAGCGCTTCTGGTCGTCGGCGGCGCAGGCGGCGTGGGCTCGATCTTGATCCAGCTGGCGAAGCAGCTCACCAAGTTGACCGTGATCGCCACCGCGTCACGACCCGAGACCGAAGCGTGGGCCCGCAAAATGGGGGCCGACTACGTGGTCAATCATCGCCAGCCGCTTGACAGCGAGCTCGCGGCGCTCGGCATCGCTCCACGTTATGTCGCCGCTCTGACCCATACGGATCAGCACATCGACGCCGTGGTCAAGCTGATCCAGCCGCGCGGCACAATTGCTCTGATCGACGACCCGAAGGGCCTCGACATTGGGCCCTTGAAGTTCAAGGCACTCAAGTTGTGCTGGGAGTTCATGTTCACGCGCTCGATGTTCCAGACCGCGGACATAGAGACGCAGCGGCACCTGCTCGACCGCGTTGCGGACATGCTTGATGCGGGTCAGCTGATCTCGACCGTGACCAAGCGCTTCGGCCCCATGAGCGTCGCGAGTCTGCGCGAGGCGCACGCCTTGCAAGAGAGCGGCCGCGCGATTGGCAAGTCGGTCCTCGGCGGTTTTGCAACCCTCTCCTAACCCCCATGAACTCCATGTCGAATCTCACCATCATCGCCCAAATCACAGCTGCAAACGGAAAGGCCGCGTTGGTCCAACGCGAGCTCGAGAAGCTGATCCCGCCGACACTTCGCGAGCCGGGCTGCCTGCAGTACGCACTTCATCAGGACAACGCCGACGCGGCACAGTTCCAGTTTGTCGAGGTCTGGGAGTCACGCGAGCTGTGGCAGCAGCACATGCAGGCCCCGCACTTGGCGGCGTATCTTGCGGCTACGGAAGGCGCCGTTGACGACTTCGCCGTGCGCGAGTTGAGTCGCATCGGGTGAGGGCGCTATTCCGGTGGCGCGACGAGGCGGCGCTTTTGGTCTTGGCTCTTCGCGATGGCGTCGCGGCCGGGGTCGGGCGCCTCGAAGTCGCGGTCCCATAGCTGGCAGGTGACCTCTTTGTGGCGCTCGTCGAGCGCCTCGCAGTAGTTGGTGAATTTGCAGCGTCGAACCGCCTCGCCGCGACCCGCTTCCATCTTGCGGAACCAGTCGGGGTCGGCGAGGGACTGGCGGGCGGCGGCGACAAAGTCGCAGGTGCCGTTCGCGAGCGCGGTCTCGGCGAGGTGGAAGTCGTTGATGCCGCCGGCCGCGACGATCGGGGTGGTGAGGCCAGCGGCGTGGACGGCGTCGCGGACCTCTTTGGCAAGCGGCAGGTTGCGGCCGAAGGGCGTGGCGTCGATGAAGACGGAGGGCATGCACTCGTGGCCGCTTGGGCCCGTGTAGGGGTAGGCGGCGGCGCCGATCTTCGGCTGGCGCGCGTCGTCGAACTTGCCGCCCTTACTTAATGAGAGGAAGTCCATGCCCGCGGCGGCGAGCTCGACGGCGATGTGCGCGGCTTCGGCGATGTGCGTGCCGGCCTCGATGACCTCGTCGGCGAGCATGCGGCAGCCGACGGCGAAGCGGCTCGTGTCGACAGCCGCGCGGGTGGCGGCGAGGACTTCGAGCGGCAGGCGCAGGCGGCCAGCGAGGTCTGTGCCATAGCCGTCGGTGCGCGTGTTGGTTGCCGACAGGAAGCTGGCCATTGTGTAGGCGTGCGCGAAGTGCAGCTCGACACCTTCGAAGCCGGCGGCCTCGGCTCGGCGGGCGGCGGCGGCAAACAGCGGCGGGAGCGTGAGCGGCAGCTCGGCGATGTGCGCAAGGTGCGTGTCGGTCACGCGCTCGCGGTGGCCGTACTCGAGGTCTTCGCGCTCGCGAGGCGTGAGGACCCGGAGCAGGCCTTCGTCGGCGAGCTCGGCGAGGGCGCGGCGCATCGCGGCATTGTCGAGGTCTGCGGGGCTGGCTGCTCCTCCTTTAAAGGTGCCGCTGTCGAGCTCGGTGAGTCGCTGTCGGTGCTCGTCCGTGATCGTGAGGAAGCGCTGAAGGAACTTCGCCTTCTCGGGGCGGCGGCGGATGCTGAGGAAATCAATGATCTGGATTAAGAGCCGCGTCGCGCCGCCCGAGCGCTCTCGCACCGTGTCCGCGAGCCGCGTCAGGCCCTCGATGTTCGCATCGCTACCGATCCGCAGAAGCGGCCCGGATGGCATGTCGCGGATCCCGGTGGCCTCGACGACCAAGACTCCGGGTTTGCCGTCGGCGAAGCGGCCGTACCAATCGAGGACCTCTTGGGTGACCTCGCCGGCTTCGTTCGAGCGCCACGGAACCATCGCGGGGACCCAGGTGCGTGTCTCAGTCGTGAGCGGGCCGAGGGCGCCGGGTTGGAAGAGGCGTGCAGCGCGGGCGGCCTCGGCGGTGGGCCAGGCGGCGGGCGCGATCGGGTGGCGGAAGCGGGGCATGGGGGGGAGGATACGGGAAGGGCGCGCGCGGAGCGGTTTTTTCAGGTTTGCATGACACCGCGGCGAGCGGCGACTGTCTTTCAGGTGGTCGCGGGGGAGCCCTCTCGCTGGCCGGTTCTGTTTGCTCTGACGAGGTTCGCCAGGGGTGGTCTGGATCCGCGTTTGCGGGGGGAGTTTGAGATGGTGAAGAAGTGCTTGGTTGGTGTTGTGGTGATGATCCTGGGTAACTTGGCCGGAAGCGCGGGGGCTCAATCCGGGCTCTCCGGTGGGCCGTGTTCGTCGGTCGAGCATGTGGATCCAGTAGAGAAGCCGGGTCTGTATGGATTGCTTTGCACCTGTGCGGGAGCCAAGCCGGTCTTCACCGGCTCGGTGACCGTTGGCGGGATCACCGTGGGCGTAGATAGCGAGGATGGCAGCGATGAGAACGTCTGCACCGGGTACATCCTGATCGCTGGCTACGACAAGTACGTGGAGGGCGGTGAGGGGGTTGCCGTCGAAGCAGGCGACGTTGAGGATCTCTACTATGCGCCTCTCTGCGATCAGTCGGACTGCTTCAAGCTCCTCTGGCTCTTCCAGACCGGGCAGGCGTCCTGTAGGTTGAAGCCGCCGGTCAGTGCCGGCAGCCATAAGACGTACAAGATGTCGGGTGCGCTGTGCAGTGGCTCTGGCCCGATCGTGCCGCGGTTTAACTAGGGAGCGGAGTCGATGAGGAACATGTGGATTCAGCGGACGTTGATCGTGGGGCTCCTTGTGCTGGGGTGCCTTGTGCCCGGGAGCTCTGCCCAGGGCACTCTGGAGGAGAGCTCACGAACCGAGGCGGAGCTGCTACCTGGTTTGACGGCCGAGCTGGCGACGGCGCTCAGGGAGGTGCTCGCCTTGCAGGCCGAGGTGGTCGTGTTGTCGCGTCCGCCCGAGGGGCTGGACGCCGCGGAGCGGCGGGCCTTCGAGAAGAAGGTCTTGGCGCCAGATGGGGACTTCATTGCCTTCATCGAGCCGCGCGTTCTGCGCATCGACTTCCACGAGAAGCAGGTGCCGAGCATGGCGGTGCTCCTCGAGTGCCTGGCCCATACGGAGGGGTGGCGTGCCGCTGGTCGGCTCTTGCAGGCGGCCCCGGAGTTGGCTCCCGATGAGCTCCTGGGGCTGTACCGCGAGGAGTTCCTCCTGGGGCCGCCGCTCTGGAGCTCTCCGCTTGCTGTGGAGCTGGCTCAGCACGCGAGCGAGGGGCTGTTTCCCCTGAGCAACGGGGGCGCGCTTGGTTATCTGACTTGGGGGCTCTTGTACCGGGACGAGTTCTGGGAAGCGGAGGGGCACGACCGCGAGTCGTTTGTTCTGGCGCTACTCGAGCGGGGCTTCGAGTCCGCAAGTGCCTCCGAGGTCGTTGCCCGGGCGCTCGAGTTCCCAATGGTGGAGCCGCGTGCGGCTCTGGCCCGGACCAAGCCTCACCGTACGACGGCGGCTTCGCTCGAGAGCGTGCGCGGCAAGGTTGGTTTTACGAAGGCGCACGAGGCGTTTTTGACGGGTGACCTCGAGGTATTGAAGGCGATCGAGGAGTTGCCGGAGCGGGGCCCCGATTTGGGGACTGGGGAGGCGCGTTTGGCACCCGATGGGCAGGGTGGACTTGGCGCCGAAGCGGAGAAACTCGGGCATCTGAAGGAGTGGCTACCGATGATGCTGATGCGCGTGCGCGCTGAGCTGTACGGCGCGGACGCAGGTGAGACGATGAAGCGCGGGCGCACGCTGGAGGAGCGGGAGTTCTATTGGCATGAGCGCTTTCGGCAGCTGGGGTTCGTCGGGGCGCGAGAGGAGGCGCTGCGCGAGATCGAGCGCGTCTTGGCCGGCCAGGATCAGCACGCGTTGACGGCGCGGATCGAGGAGCTGGAGCTGTTGCGCGAGCAAGGCGGGTTGAGCGAGGCTGAAGCCGAAGAGCTCGAGCGCTTGAGCAAGAAGCGCCAGCGAGAGCGCGACTCGCTGGTGTACACCCTCATTCAAGAGATGGCTCAACGCGGCCAAGGAGAGGACTACGCCCTTGCTCTCGAGACCTTGGCCGTCGACCTGCCCGGCATCATTGGGGACGAGTACGCACGGCGGCGCGATCCGATCTATCACGGATGGCAGTCGCTCTCCTTGATGGGTGGCGAGAAGAACCTGCCCACGCTCGAGTCCTACTTTGCGGGGGAGCTCAAGCTCGGGAGTTCGGCGATTGAGCTGCTCCTGTACGGGCTGGGGAACGATCACTATCCGGGTGGTGAGGCCGTGGCGCGGATAGCTGCCGAGGACGGTGATGCCGCCCAGGTGCGTGCCCTCCTCCGGACAGCGGACTGGCTGAGCCCAGAGACTTTCCGGCAGGGGGTGGACACCCTCCTGGAGGCCTTCGATCATCCCCGCTCGGTCATTCCGGGCGGGCGGGACGATCGCTGGAGTGCAAGCGCCGGGCTGCTTGAAGGGATGCTGAAGCGGGACGATGCGCGCGCGACTCTGCAGTTGACGATCGATCAAGGGCGCTGGATGGATCCGCAAGCGGCGGGCTTTTTGGGGGCGTACAAGAGCGACGGATACCGCGAGCTGTTTAAGAAGGAGTTCACGCCGGGCGAGCTGAAGGCGCTGCAGGCGGCAGGGCAGCTGGCGCCTGGGTGGCTGTGAGTTTCTGGGGGGCGCGCCGAATTCGGTCTTAGCGGTGGGGGCCTTTGGAGGCACACTTGGGGCATGGATGGAAGCGAGTTGAGGGCGGCGGGGCGTGTTGCGTTGGTGACGGGCGGCAGTCAGGGGATTGGCGCGGCGGTGGTGCGGGCTCTCCACGCAGCGGGCGCGCGGGTCGTGATTGCGGCGCGGCGGCTGGGGCCTTGCGAAGCGCTGGCGGACGAGCTGGGCGAGCGGGCGGAGGCGTTGGCTCTTGATGTGACGGACGTGGCGCGGGTTGCTGCTGTGGTTGGCGAGCTCGGGGCTGTGGACTGGCTTGTGAACAATGCGGGCGTGGCGACGAGTGCGCCGCTTGTGAAGTCGGACGATGCGCTGTTCGAGCGCATGATGGACGTGAACTTCCACGGCGCGCGGCGGCTGGCGGGCGCGCTGCTTCCGGGGATGCTGGAGCGCGGGTACGGACGCGTGATCTCGGTGGCCTCGTCGGCGGGGCTGATCGGGTATCCGTACGTGGCGGCGTACTGCGCGTCGAAGTTTGCGCTGGTGGGATACACGCGCGCGGCGGGGGCCGAGGTCGAGAAGAAGGGCGTTGGGTTCGGTGCGGTGTGCCCGCACTACGTGGACACGCCGCTGTTGCAGACGTCGATTGACAACTTGGTCGCGAAGGCGGGCAAGACCGAAGCCGAGGCGCGGGCGTTCTTTGCGGCCGAGAATCCGGGCGGCAGGCTGGTCACGCCCGGCGAGGTTGCGGATGCGGTGCTGGCGCTGTGCCTGGGCGATGGGCGGGGGATCGTGGAACTCGATGGCGGCGAGCCGCGGCGGGTCGAGTAAGGTCTCTGCCATGCAGATCGACTTCATTCATCCAGAGGACTGGAAGGCCGCCAGCGGCTACAGCAACGGCGTCTTAGTCAGCGGTCCGGCGCGGACGCTGTACATGGCTGGTCAGGTTGCCTGGGACGCGGACCAGAAGCTCGTGGGGCCGGGCGACTTCGCGGCGCAGTTCCGCCAATGCCTTCTGAACATCGTGGAGATCGTGCGCGCGGCTGGCGGGACTCCCGAGCACATCGTGCGGCTGACCATGTTCGTGGCCGACAAGGACGCGTACATGGCGAGCTTGAAAGAGGTCGGCGCCGCGTACCGCGACGTGATTGGCCGCCACTATCCGGCGATGAGCCTGATTCAGATCGCGGCGCTGCTCGAGCCCGGTGCCCTGCTCGAGATCGAAGCCACCGCATGCATCCCCGAGTAAGAACGACATGAACCCCAAGCACTTCGACTACACCGAATCGGGCGGCGTCGCCACGATCACGCTCAACCGCCCCGACCGCTTGAACGCGTTGACCTTCGACTCGTACGCCGAGCTGCGCGACACGTTTGTGGCGCTGCGCTCAGCGGACTCTGTGCGCTCGGTGGTCCTGACTGGCACGGGCCGAGCGTTCTGCTCGGGTGGCGATGTCGAGGACATCATCGGTGCGATGGAGTCGATGCCCGATGCCGAGCTGTTCGCGTTCACGCGCATGACGTGTGACTTGATCGAGAACATCCGCAGACTCGAGAAGCCCGTGATCGCGGCTTTGAACGGCACGACCTGCGGCGCGGGCGCGGTGATGGCGGCTGCCGCGGACCTGCGCATTGGCGTGGCGAAGGCGAAGATCGCGTACTTGTTCGTGAAGGTGGGCTTGTCCGGCGCGGACATGGGCGCGGGCTGGCTGTTGCCGCGCATCGTGGGCTTGGGCCATGCGTCCGAGCTTTTGTTGCGCGGCGAGTTCATCACCGCGCAGCGCGCGTACGAGATCGGGCTGTACAACTTGGTGGTCGAGCCGGACGAGCTGATGGCAACGGCGACCGAATGGGCGGCGGGCCTCGCCGCGGGCCCGAGTTTGGGCAACGCGGTCACGAAGCGCATGCTGAACGCCGAGGCGTCGATGACGCTGGGCGAGGCGATGAACCAAGAGGGCTGGGTGCAGGCCGAGTGCATGCGGCATCCAGACTACAAAGCCGTGATCGCTGGCTTCAACGCCAAGAAGGCGACCAAGTGAAGGACTGGAAACGCAAGCAGACACCGCTGGACGCCGCTCTCGCGCGGGCGCATCTCGTCGACGAAGGCCTTGAGGACGAGCTGGCTAGTTTGAGCGAGGATGCGGCGGCGCGCCGTGCGCTCGAGTGGCTGGTGGATCGCGATCTTCTCAGCTGGTGCGTGCCCGCCGATCACGGCGGCGCGGACACGGGCGGGTTGGCTGCGGGCGACGAGGTCTCGGTGCGCGCCGTGGCGAAGCTGCGCGCGGCGCTGGCCGAGAAGAGCGGCATGCTGGATGTGATGTTCGTGATGCAGGGGCTGGGCTCGTACTCGCTGGCGCGGGGTGGCTCGGACGAGCTGAAGCGCGACGTCTTGCCGGCGGTCGCGAGCGGCGAATTGCTTGCGGCGTTTGGCCTGACCGAGCCCGGCGCGGGCTCGAGCTTGGGCGAGGTCGCCTGCCGCGCCGATCAGAGCGCGAACGGCGCGTGGGTCTTGGATGGCCACAAGACGTTCATCTCGAATGCGGGCATCTGCGACTTCTACACGGTGCTGGCGCGCACGTCCGGCGAGCCCGGTGGCCGGGAAGGCGGCGAGGGCTTGACGATGTTCTTCGTGCCTGCCGATGCACCCGGCGTCAGTGTTGAGCGCTTCCGTGTGATGGCTCCGCATCCAATCGGAGAGGTGCACTTCGACGGCGTTCCCGTTGAAGACGCGCTGCGGCTCGGCGAGGTTGGCGATGGCTTGGCGCTGGCACTTGGAACCTTGGCGCGCTTCCGTACGACGGTTGCCGCGGCGGCCTGCGGATTCGCGCGCCGCGCGCTTGTCGAGTCGATCGAACACCTGAAGCGGCGGCGCCAGTTCGGCAAGCCGCTAGCCGCGAATCAAGGCCTGCGTTTTGACATCGCCGAGATGGAGACGCAACTTGTCGCCGCCGAGCTCTTGGTCGAGCGCGCAGCTAAGCGCCTCGACGCGGGCGAAGAGGCCACGCGCGACGTCGCGCGCGCAAAACTGTTCGCCACCGAGGCCGCCGGGTGGATCGTCGACCGCTGCGTGCAACACCACGGCGGCTTGGGCGTTAAAGTGGGCGAAGTCCCCGAGCGCCTCTACCGCGACGTGCGCGCCTTGCGCATCTACGAGGGCACCTCCGAGGTCCAGAAACTCATCCTCGCCAAAGCCCTCTTCACCGAAGGCCCCACCCGCCAAGCCTGACATGAAACCCAAGAAGCACATCTTCGTCTGCACCCACGACCGTCCGCCCGGAGACCCGCGCGGCTCTTGCAAAGAGCGCGGCGCAAAGGCCGTGCTCGACGCGCTGAAAGGCGAGCTTTTCGAGAACGACCTGCTCGGCGAAGTGAAAGCCTCGGGCGCCTCGTGCCTGGGGCAATGCGAGCACGGCGTGACCGCCGTTGTGTACCCCGACGCCACCTGGTACGCGAAGCTGCAGGTCGAAGACGCGGTCGACATCGTCGAAGAGCACCTCCAAGATGACGAGCCCGTCGAGCGTCTCTTGATGCCAGATACGGACTTCTAACCCGGCTCAAGAGCATCTCAGGGGCGGTCTCTCCCACAATCGGGTCCGGATTCCGCGCCCGCTGGTTCTGCGCTTGATCGTTTGCGGTTTTGGCTCCAAGATGAGAGCCCGTCCCTTCCATCTTCTTTCTCGCCTACCCATGCCCCACAACAAACTCGGTGAAGAGGCCCTCGGTCTCATGCGCCGCATCGTCGAAGCCAACGCCTGGCGTCAGTACTTGGGCGTGAACATGCTCGGCCACTGCTTGAAGATGATGGGGGACCTTGAGGGCAAGCGCTGCGTGACGCGCGAGGTCGCTGTGTGTCTCGACTTCTACGGCGAGCTCGAGGATGCGTACTTGGAGCTTGGCGGGCACGATCTCGATTATGCCGTGCGCGACCGCTTGTTGAATGTGCCGATGCCCGAGAGCCGCTTCGAGCTGGGGCTCTGCCGTTTGCTGACCGACCGCGCGCAGCGCATCGCGCTGCAAAGTTACGAGGGCTCGCGGTGCGCCGTGTTTGCCAGCGTCGCCGCGCGCCACCTCGAGCGGCCCGCGCTTGTGCAAGCCGCGGAGCGCGAGCGCATGGGGCAGTTCTGTAGCGACGCCGCGAACCTGCCGCGCGCGCAAGAGACCTTCAACCGTTGGCTGTCGATCTCGCTTCTAGCGCTCGGCCGCCCGGGCTCGGCCGGCGACGCGCGTGCGCTCGACTTGGGCCTGCGTGCTAAGAGTTCGGAAGAGCTCGTCGAGGCCTTCTTGACCGAGATGAAGGCCCTCGCCGAAGGCTGGGGCCTTGTGATCCCCAGCGCGGACCTGCTGCCTGTCGAAGTGCCCGCGCGCTTGGTGCCGGCTAGCTGACAGAGGCCCAAGATGCTCGCAATAGCACTGGCTCTCGCAGGCCTGGCGGCGACCTTCGAGAGGCCGCTGCCAAGCGACCTTGTCGCCCTTGTCCCGTCGAACGCGGCGGCGATTGTTGCCTGCGATTCGCTCGACGCACTTAGCGTCTTTTCAGACGAGCTTGAGCCGCTGGTGTTCGCGCTCTTGCCCGCGGACTTCCCCGCCGAGGTGATCGATCGCGAGCGGCCCTTTGCGATTGTGGTCGGCAAGGTGATGACGCCGATCACGGGCGCGCCTCCGCCGGTGATCGTGCTGCTGCCTTTTGAGTCCGGCGCGCAAGCGAAGCTCGAGAGCTGGACGGGTGACGGGAGCTGCGCGCTCCAGCTCGCAGGCGACTACTTCGGAGTCGCGTCGGTCCGAAGCTACCCCTCGCGCCTCGGCGAGTCGAAGCTGCCCGGCCTCTTGCCCGGCGGCTTGCTGCGCGCCTCGGCGGACTTGAAGGCGGTGATGTTCACGTACCGGGGTCCGCTGGCGGTCGAGCTCCAGTCGGTCCTGCAGGGGACTGCCTGGGAGCTTCGCCAGGACGAGGAGACGCCGGAGTCGTTCAATGCGTTCTTCTTGGAGGGTTTCGAAGTGCTGCTCGACACGGTTCGGGACGTTGCTGGCTCCTTGGATGTGGGGACCGTCAGCGCCGATGTCGTGGGCGGCGAGCTACGGATCCGCACCGGGGTCACCTTGCTTGAGGGCAGCGCACTAGGGCAGCTTGGCGATCCGGGGGGCGTGACCTTCGCGGACGTCGAGCCGATGATCGGGCCCGGTTGTGAGCTCTGGCACGCGGGCGCGTTCGATCCACGGACGATTTTGGGGGCTACTGGGTTTCGTGTGGAGTAGCGACCTAAGAGGCTGCTGGCGATGAGCCTTCCAGGTACCATCGACAGATGGATCTTGATGAACTGCTGGACTGTGTACTCTCACTGCCCGATCCG